>ERZ802819.449-NODE-449-length-27738-cov-10.078_pt1 | contig 27738 bp, 26 predicted proteins | sample MGYA00345647_ERZ802819 | MGnify/ENA primary metagenome ERZ802819 (study PRJEB30503, sample SAMEA104212355) | marine metagenome | biome: Westerlies Biome; feature: [SRF] surface water layer (ENVO:00010504) within the epipelagic zone...; material: water...
GTCGTTTACAGCGGGTATACTGAGAGTAACGTCAATAGTGAACGGCTTTCCAGATTGAATGAGTGGGTCAATTTCGCGAATCCTGGATGCTCCTTCCTCATAGGTGTAGTCTTCGTCCAAATCAATAAAGAAAATCTTCGAATAAGGTTTATCATCTGCAGAACTCAAATTCAAATAATTCGTGGTGATGATATTATCGATATTTTCTTGCTCCGAGATGAACTTTTTCATTTTAAAATAACTCGAATTATTTATGAGAGTTCCTGATTCATCATAGCCGTTGTTTGCAAAATAACTGTTAAGTCCGTATGGCCAAGTTAATGTGATCATTTTTTTAATAAGCGATTAAAAGAAGGTTATTTTAATCGAGTATGTTATTTCGTTCCTGTAAGATATGAATTCAATTCCTATGGACTAGTCTTTCTAGTGGTGTGGTATGCACTCGCTACTTATGCACTCGCTACTTATGCACTCGCTACTTATGCGCTAGTTACTTATGCGCTAGTTACTTACAAATACAATTCGACATTGGTATCGGTAGATATAACTCCGGAGTCCGCCGCAATGCCATCCGGTTGCTCCATGCTAGGTTGTTCGAACACAACATCGGCAAGACTCTCCATCAAAAACTCTTGGGAGTAGAAGACTCCGTTAGAAACGGTCAAAGATTGATCCGTCAGCGTTCCGTAGGAGTAGTCGAAGGTGTTGTTCCAACCATATTCGTTGGTCCAGCCAGAAGTGTGTAGGTACAATCTAGGTTTGGTGATGTTGTAGTTGTAATTGATAGACAAACCAAAGCCATGGCACTGGGTGTTGAAACTATCATCCCCCTTTTTAAGAAAGAGCATGAGGCGATTGTTTCCTTCGGTTTGAGGGTTGAAGACAAGCTTAAAAGTGTACACTCCGGAATTGTCCAATTCAATAGAACTCGTCAAGGGTAGCGACTTGATGGTAGAGGTTTCGGTCGTGACGCCCACTACGGGTCTGCGCTTGTTGGATGTGTCGCTCGCGTTAGTACCAACGGTGATGACACCACCCGCTTTGCCAAACACTTGATGACCAATAGAAAAGAATACTCTGCTTTTATCAAAATAAGTGTCGGCGTCTTCGAGGTCTAAATCTACGGTCAAATCGATCGTGAAAGGAGACATGCTATTGAGGAAAGGTTGTGTCTCGTTCTCTAAAGGTTGATCTAAGTCAATATACTTGAGGTGTCTGTAAGGAGGAGAACTCATCGAGGAGTTGAAAACGGTTGAAATTATATTGGATCCTTGTAAGTCATTCATGGAAAAGTAGTCAGAGCTCATTGAGGCTCCTTCTTGGTAAGCATGATAGTAATTTTGTGAAGTATCCCGGGGGAATTTCAAAGAAGTCATTTTTAATTTAACTGTAAGGTTAAGATGACCTTCCTGTATTTTAAAAGGTTGAATGGTGTTTACGCCGGGGAAATAATGTTTATATCATTACCATCGAAATCGAATATGTCGCTGCTGAATCTTACGGCGTTCACGATGGAGACACCGTTGAATGAACGGGAGATGGTCGAGTAGCTCTCGGGTGAGTCCACGATGGTGGGATCTTGGAGCGCAGCCTCGATGACCGTGATGTCTACGGGGTTCAGTTTACCAGGTTTGCCGTACTTCAAATAGGAGAAGGTCAACTCCATCAACGACTTTTTCCAAGAGGCGTCAATGTTGCTAGGCACAACGGTCGCTTGACTAGGGTTAGTCACATAGTCGATGATGTCCCATTCGTCGTATGGAACCACTTCGAAGGAGGTGTCGTTTCTGTCGTTCTTCCAATTACGGAAGGTGATCTTGGGGTAGAGTAAGAAGTCTCCACCGAATGTGTCTGTGATTTCGTTCAAGGTGGATTTTATGAAGTAGTGATAGAAACCATCAATTCTGTCTTCCGTGTTTTTGGGAGCAAAGTAAAAGTAGTTCGCCTCGTTAGAATCGGTGTCGTACGAAGAGGCGAACGGACTGAGGTCTTCCCTTGTCCCTGTGGATGAGATTACGCTATCCTCGTCTTCAACGGGAACATCGAAATAGGAGATGTGCTGGATTAAGTGTTTGTTCGTATCGTCCGTTTGGTTAGTGGTTTGTAAGTACTTGGTTTTGTTGTACACCACTAACTCACCCGTGATATAACCGAAAGGAAGATACTGCGAGAATTCACGATCATCTACCGCTAACATGTGGTCGTTTTGGAAATAGTTGAAGTCTGTGAAAAACTTGTGGTTGAACTCGTCCGTGCCTGGAATGTATGTGTTCAAGTCGATGATGTCGTTGATGGAATCGGGTCTGAAGGTGGAAATGTACAACTTGTTTCTCTTTATACCAGACTCGTCCGTTAAGTTGACATCTATGGTGCTAATGTTTTGATTTACGAGGATGAAGGAGTTCTTCAATTGGAAGGTCAAATCGCTACTGTTGTAGCTGTCGTAGTATGTACCGGTCGAGTCGTTAGGGATGATGAGACCACTATCGTTGGTGCTTTCGTAAATGTACAATTTGGTCAATTCGGTACTAGGAGTGTTTGGTCTTTCCTTCTTTTGGGTGATGTCACCCTTGATTCTGTACACAACATTCTTGTAAGTGCTCAAACTCACATAGTCGAAAGTGGTGAATAAGTCGCCCTCGACACCCATTCCGTTCAAGGGGGAACCGTCCGCAAGAATGATACCCGCGGGGTCCGTGATTTGGAGGGGTGTGTCGATGGTGAGGATCCTATCCCCATCTAAGGTGGTGGTGGTGATGGTCGCCTCCCCAATGTGGGTTGTGTTCACATAGGACGCATTAAAAGGAGTCGCTACGGAACCGATGTTGGTCGTGTCTGTGTCCTCCGGGGTGATGTCGCCGATGGTTCCAATGGACAAGGTCTCCACGCTCAAATTAGATTTGGTGGTGATGTCGTCCACAAAGTTGGTCAAGTTAAAGTTCTCCGTACCCAAAATGGTGTCGATGGTTCCGTCGAAGTCGGGGTTACTTACTCCGACCTTTGGAACATATGTGGTGGTGTCTTCGGTTGCGGTAAAATGCACGGCGCTCACACTCAATTCGTTTTCAATAGTGATGTTGCACAAAGAATCTAAAGAGTCGTATTTGAAGTTTCTCATTTCCACATCCTTTTGGATTTGGTCGAACCACACGGTCTTCATACCAGGGGTCAATTGAATATTAGAGTTGATCAAATCGGTCTTACTACCATCGATACTGTAATCGAATAAGTCGGTGATGGTAGAGTTAGTCACTCTTCCACGAACAATCTCACTTTCCACATCTTCACCGTAGAAGAGATTCGCTACGGTCAATTGGCGTTTGTTGGCGTTTGTGTCGTCCGTAAGGTTAGTGGACCCGTCTGCCAGACGCGACCCAAGATTGAACTCACGAAGGTTGATTTGTTTGGGTTCCGCAAGGAACCACAATTTGGGGTTAGCCTCTCTTCTGTACTCATAGTCTACTGGTAAGTCGTCCAAATACAAGGAGGACAAGGTTCCTCTGAAGACTGGGTGTATCGTGTTATTGTTCAATGCATCAGTTGCATTGAAATTGACCCTTGCTACATTATTAATTTCCGCAGACAAAATCTCAATACCAGACCCATCACCTAGACCAATTTCAAGACCAGATTCGAAAAGCGATTTGTTAAAGACTTCGAGGTCGTATGAGTTTGCCGTGGCTCTCTCTGAATGGCTATCTTTACCGATTAGCACCGTACCCGAGTCGTAGTACACTGTCGCTCCGCTAGTTTCCCAAACCGAAGTGGTGGAGGACCCGTCATTTCCAATAGTGATTTGATCGTTCGGTCCGTAATTGGAAGTTCCGAATATGGGGAAGTTACTCAAGGCGTCGTCCTTGAATACCGCACCATCTCCGAATAGAGCGATACGCTGTGTGTAGTTACAGAAAGAGTCGTATTTGTACAACTCTAGTGCATCGTTGTTGGTGACTCTGAAACCGAAACCAGTAGACACATTCTCCCCACTATCCGCCTTGATCACATTCAAAGACCTAGACAAAATGTGACCGTTCGTAAGAAGGTCCCCTTGTATTTGCACGCTTCCTGTGAACTCAGACATCTTCGCTTGGAACTCAAAGTTCTTTTTGGTAACATCTCCATACAAGTCATGGTCGCCCGCGTCAATAATGCTTGTGGCGGTCGCCGCATCGTAGGAGAACGAAGTGGTCGAAATTTCTACCGTGTTGTTACTATCACCTCCACGAATGTGAGTTCCGTATTTACCAGTCAACTGAAGCTTGTCTTCCGAGGAAAGTCGCAGCAAACCCGCTTCGTCTTGACCTTCAACAATAAACTGAATGAAGCCTGTGGAACCGATGGTGAGAACCGTGTCGTCTCCAGGAATGTCAGAGTCCGCGCCCCATGCCATGACCGCGCTCGTTAGGACAGAGGAGTATTGCACTGCACCGCTACCGTAATCCCGATACAAATCAATACCCTTGAAGTCCATCTCGTTGTTGCTATCCGCATCGTCGTTGATTCTATCCGCGATCGTGTAAGTCATTATTAATCCGTTTTACTTGTTTTTATAATTTGAAGAAAGATAAATACTTATTCTGTGAATTTAAATATGAGTGAATTTAAGAACATAAATAAAGGATTCAAAATGTAAAACAAATATTTAAGTGTTATTATTATATATTTTCAATTTAATAAAAGGTAATGAGTTTAGATTTAGTATTCACGGTCTTCACGGTTGTACTTATACTCGCTGTGATTGTTGTGTGGATCGTGTATTACATTTCGAAGTATGTTATAAAATGGAGACCATGGGGTAGTTATAGCGACTTACCCGCTCAAATCACTCACTGGAACGATAAAATGAAGCGTTGTTTCGACACATTTAAGAAACTAGAAGACTTGTTTTCGAGCGACGATAGCGCCGACAAAATAAACACCTTCTTCGAAGTGCTAAGGTTGAAAGACAGCAAAGACAGCAAAGACAGCAAAGACAACAAACACCACACACACAAGAGCATCTCTTCAAGAATCCAAACGATTCGCACAAAGGCAGAATCTATGGAAATCGACGAGGACTCCGAAAACTTAGACGAACTCGCACCTTTTTGTTTCGATCAACTCAAGCAAATCCAATCGGAGTTCAAGGACCATGTTTTGGAGAGGTTAGTCTTGAAAAGCGCGCTCATTCGCTTACTAGATAACACAGGCGTTCGGATTCAGACCATCTTCTCCCAAACTTCGACCGAACCCGAATTGGTGGATTTATACACAAGATATTTCGTGAACGATTTCGTGATCGACTTCAGCAAGAGCTTTTGCAAATACTACGATATTGTGTTTTACCAATTGCATCACACGGAAAGTTTGAATTTCAACATAAAACAATCTCTGAGGGACATCAATAGGAAGAAACAAGTCAAGGGGGACAAAGACAATGTGTTCGAGTTCTTAGTCTCGGCGTTCCAAGGGATGATCCCTTTCTCCAAAAAGGTGAAAACAGACATCGAAGAGTTGGAGACGGAGGAGTTGAAGACTTACAAAGCACCCACACTCTCCATCGAGTTGAACAACATCGACTATCTTTCGAATACATACAAGCTCAACTTATCTAACTTATCGAACGAGGGAACCACTCCCTCCGACGCGAAGATGAAGGAGATCCAACATCGTATTCTCCAAAGGATCTTCGTAGAGGTTGCCAAATCGAACCAAAAGGTCAACTTGAAAATACTGACCGAGTTTCTAAGGATACCCAAAGGTCAGCTTAAACTAGAACTCCAGCCCTTGACGGATCATTTCGCCAAATCCAAAGGAGAGAGAGACAAAGACATGTGTTTGACGAAAGAGAACGACGGTGCGAGAGCGAAATCGGAAGAGGAGCTTATCGACGAGTTAGACATCGGTAGTTACGCACTACACGCTTTCAAAGGAGACTTCAAAACCAATCTGATTAAGTTCGAGAAAATGATGTACTCCATCGAATCAAGCTTCGGTCCTGGATTATTATCGATGTGGTACGGTGACTTGAAGCAAATGTATCACACCTTGATATTTTTGGAAGACTATTTTAAGAATAAGCAATTTATCGATAGGATCGTGAATATCGACGACGAGGATAAGGAGATGTACTACGACATTACGATGTCGTTACAGGAGATGAACATCCTCGTGTCCAAGGATTTTCCCTTGTTGCAGTACTACGACATGAATCGCGAGGCGAACGCCGAAAGGAAATTGGTCTACTACATCGACTTCTTTCGTAGAAACGGTAACGACATCGAAACCATCTTGGAAATGCTAGTGTACTTCTACGAGTTGTATCAAAACAAGGTGTATACCCGACATCGTAAACTTCGAAGTAACGCGATCAACAAATACATCGACACGATATACGGGCTTCGGAAGAAGATGCACCACATCAGTGGAGACATTGTCGGATTCATCGTGTCCAACTTCAATTGGGCGCTCGAAGGGTTCGAAGAAAGGTACGAGCATTTCTTGAACGAAAAGAAGGGTCCCGTGATCGAACACTTCGGTGGATTGAGTAAATTCTTTAGGACGGTTGGTAAATTTTTTAAGAGCGTTCTAGCCTTCCTAGAAACCATCCTTAGCATTATCCAAATCATCACTAGTCCAGTCAAAGTGCTGAAACTGATGATCGCATTAGTGTACAGTTTAGTTGCGATTTGTGTGTCTCTAGTGGAACGATATGTGTTCAACATCGTGACGGGAACCATTATGCTAGTGTCCATCGCGATTTTCACCTTCTATTATGCGATTTTACTCATTATGTTAAACATCTTTGTGTTGGTGTTCAGTCTCGTCGATGTCTACATCTTCAACTTGAACGGAACCTCCTTCTTGAGTAAAGTGATGTACTGGTTCACTGCACACGAGGACGACATTCGAAATTGGTACACCGTCCCTGGATTCGAGCAAGGGAACGACTTCTCGAGCACCATCGTTGGACACACGAGACCATGTAACGCGGGATACAGTAAGGTCCTCTTGTACTGCACTAAAAACCCCAGCTACTTACCCCACTACTCCCAAGAGTCGAGCATTTTCAAGTTGTACAACAACATGGCACTTAGTGGGAATCTCAGCATGACAGAAATGAAGGCGACACCAGCATTCAAAAAAAAGACAGAGACGCAAAAGAAGATAGAGATATACTACTCCAACTGGATGCGAAAGAGCCACTATCGAACATCCGAGAAATTCTTCAACCATCATAGCAACATCAAGGACATGACTAACTTGATATGTAAGAATCCAGACCATTTCGATTTGAACACCACTCAGCGAACGATGTTAAAGGAACAATGCTCACAACTTTTTTGTCAGAACGGAAACTACTTGTCGTCGTGTGTCAGTGCGGAAGCAAAGGAGAGCGAACCGAATGAGGAACCCTTGTTCAACTTAGGAAAGATCCAAGTGTATCTGAACTCCTTGTTCTCCATCATCCTTGTGGTATACCTCATCATTCTTTTAACCTCCAATCATGTAAAGGAACCTTGATTCACAATCACAGTTTCAGTTTCATCATCACTCATTTCACGATTCAAGCGCAATCGCATGGTTTATCGCCAATTGTAGTAACACATCTTTGTTTTGAAGAATCTTCTCAACTCTCTCGATTTGTGACCAAGAAGGGGTGATTTTTTTATAAGTAAGGAACGCCTTCCTTATTCTACACTGTTCGTTAGTCTCGATAGGATGAACTTCCTCCACTACTATCGATTCGGTTCTGGTGTTTTTAACATGCCTCATCAAAAGAAATATGTTGCGCATGATTTGTACCCCTTATACTTAATCAATATATTCGATTATCGCGAATCATACCGAAACAAAGTAAGATTTTAAATATTACTTTTTGGATAAAAAATAGAATGAAATGATTGTTGCTAGAAAGAATGAAAGGGATTTCTCGACCTATTCATGTGAGAGGAATTAATATTCGCTCATTTTTGGTTTTTGGTTGTACTTTTGAATGTGGTTGTCGCACATGAGAGGTCCCCCTAGGACACCGCTAACATTTACGGCTTGAAGACCATTCTTTCCATTGTCAATATCAAAGCTTACATACTCTCCCTTACGAAGCGTGCGGAAGTTGCTATTAAGAGGTTTGATACCAGAGTGATGCACGAAGATGTTGACACCTTTGTGTTCACCTTGGTACACGGTGATGAAACCGTAACCGAGCTTCTTATTAAACCATTTGCAGTTACCGAGGAGCATGCCGTGTTCTACATCACATACTTCTTCTTTCACATACTTCATATCAGTACCTTGTTCACACTGCATTGTAGATTCGGGTGATTGATTGTCCATATTACGCTTTGGATATATCTAGTTGGTTTCAAAACTTTAAATAATTTTATTATTAGATTGAAACGATGATGTACTTATTCATTCTTATTGTGATCGCCTTTTTAATGTTGTACTTACAAGCATACTTCAAAGTCCCTAGCGAAGCTCAAATCATTCAAACATCTCTTGAACAGTTGCACCCCGATATGCTCCTAGAGAAACAACCGATATATGTGTACGATGAAATATACAATCCTGCAGATGTGATTGCGACCACATTCAAGTATCAGTATATCAACAAGATGTTATCATTGTCGAATAGAGATTATTTGAAGAAGAACTTGAGCAGATTCCTCTTGATATATAACGATAGTGATAATGTAGTCGAACTGGAAATCGCTAGTCCACACAGAAACCATGACATAACTTATTTTAACGCCTTGTTTGTAAGCAAGTTTTACAAGGTTGCGAAGAGTTCGAGAACGGATGATTTCACCAAGGTTTTGCTGAAACCGAGTAACATGTTCATTCTTCCGTTGAACTGGATGTACAAAACGAATGAGAACAACATCTTAGAGATTCATTTGTTCGACATGATCTCTAGAGGGTACTCGTTCGTCGCGTAAGGTGGGTGACTGTGTCACTGTGTCACTGTGTCACGGTCTCGTAAGGTCACGGTCTCGTAAGGTCACGGTCTCGTAAGGTCACGGTCACCGTCGCTTTGTCCGAACCGTCGGTCACCTTCACCTTCGGGTTCGTTATTTTTTCGTCAATTTCGTTTATCAAAGTACGATACTTCTTCTCCTCCTCTTCGATCAATCGATCCATCAAGGAGTTCGGTTCGGAGACCTTCTTCAAAAAGGGAATCTTTACATCGGGAATGGAGGAGACGAAGTAATGCACGAATAGGACGAGATGACTTTTAGCCACATAGACAACCTCCTTTTTCTTGTTAAGATATTTGGAGATGTTCTCGCTATGAATGGTTCTCTTCAAATAAACAGCAATCATCTCCATCATGTCCTTCCTGAAAGTGATGTCTGTTTTCACTTGCTTCACCGCCTCCTTATTGTGGTACCAAAGGTAAAACACATACCCCCACAAGTGCGCCTTTTGTACTAGAGGGAACTTCTCCGGTTTCACGAGACCGTTCTTTTGAATGATTTCGTTCGAGACGAAGTCCTCGATCACTTTCGAGGCGTACTGTATAGAGGACTTGAAGTTCGTACCAAAGATGTCTGTCGCCCTTTGTGTGTTGCTATACTTCTTCGGCGTCATTGCAATCTTTTTGATATATTATACATATTTTTATCCTTCGGCTGCGAGTTTGTTTTGAGAATGATCGTTTTGATGTTTTGTCGTGGGTCCATATCCGTGGACGCCTCTAGAGGTCTTTGGGGTTGCGCTTTCTTCTCGGGTATGGTGAAGAGGACATCGAAGTCGTCCTCCTCGTCTTCGTCCTTTCGCTTCGAATCACTCGGGGTGTCTGGAGAGCGAACCCTTAAGGAAACGGACTCGTCCTCTATGGAGAACTTAGGGTAGTCGTGTTCACACAAATCTTTGTATATGTAATCCACTTTCATCGCACACTGTAACACAATGGGGTGATAAAAGGTGTTTTTGGTACAGTAGACTTTGTTGAAATGAGGACACGCCATCACACTAAAAGCCAAAAGTGTCAAATTGAAGCTAGGCTTGATCATGATTAGATCGAAGATGTATTCACAGTAGGACCTTTTCACACGATCCTCTCGACCGCTAAGTAGAGCCAAACAAATGAACGCTAGCACGCTAATGAAATGATCTCCTAATTGGTCCTTCAAGCCTTCCATCTCGGGTTGCTGCTTGATCTTGGCGACCTTGACGATCGCTTTGTATCGAAATAGTGTGGACACACAGTGAGTGATGAGCGTCGGGTCGTACTCCACCTTACACGAGAATACCATTTGCTGGATCACTTTCTCATGAGTGTCGTCTAAGTTGCACAGATTCTTTATCCCGTTCATAAAGGAACTGTTACTGATGACTTTGTTTCGAAAATGAATGGGAAATTGCTGTGGAACACTAGAGTGTTTCATAAAGTCCCTCTTCGTCGTCATCATTTTGATTTTGGATTGACGATTCAACTGTAGTAGCACGACGAATAACTCACACATCGACACTCGCACGATTCGCTTACTTCCTGAGAAGGAATGATTGCGTATGGTTCGAATGCGATCATGTAGAAAATGAATGCATTCTACATTGTCGTTCAAGTAATGATTACCATACTGCACCAACAAAAATGACACCAATTGTTTGCTTTTCTTCTTACAGACATAGTGAGCGACGGTTTCGCATGTTTTCATAATGTTTTGGGATTTGAGATGGTTTTCTAAATCATTCATGATTTGCTTATTTTTTTAGATGTTTATTGTTTTTAATATAGTTAAATATCTTGTAATAATTGATCATGCTTTGGATGAAGAAGACAATAATAGTTCTTTTTACTTCTAACTCAATAGAAATAAGCTCCTCGTGCGAAAGGTCTTTCAATTTGTAGGATCTCGATGGATGGTGAAAGTATATCAGTCGATGGATGATGGCGGTCAACTTATCCAAGTTGTACACATAATCCAATTTGAATTTGCTGAAGAGCTTCTTGATTTTGCTGTCATACGGAATGGTCATCTTTTGCTTGTCGTAACACAAGTCGTACGAAATGATGGGTTTGTCCTTCGCCACGAAGAACAGTAAGTGTGAATCGGAAACCGCTCCACCGCTTTGACAAGACAAATCGATGGGGATGTCTTCGTAAATCGCTTTGTAAGTGTCGAGCGAAACGAGCGTGTCCTTGCACACTAAGTCGGAGATCTTTCGTTTATTCATGTTTCCGAAGAGTTGCTTGAGATGCAGGAGGAAGGTTCTAGCCTCCTCTTCGGTCAACATCTCTTTGACGAATCGTTTGAGTCCTTTCAACTTTCCGAAGTCCACTCGGTCACCTCCGTCGAGCGGCTCTTGGTTCATATTACAGTAGGAGACTTGGAACATGCCTTCGATGTTGTCCATGTTACGAAAGAGTATGCCCGCCAAACTGAAGTCCCCTCCGTTCTCGATGTCGTAAATCTCTCGAATCACCGATAGAAGCTTGAGAGTCCTTGTGTAGTGGGATGTGATGATTGTACAAAGGTCCTTCTTCGTGATGGTCTCATTTTTCAATTGGACTTTGTCGTTTCGCTTAGGGACGAAATAGATGTTCGACGCTAAGTCGTGTAAGTGGATTTTGAGATGTTTCGACAACTTGTCTTCGATAACCATGGTGTACTTCTCACACACACTGTCGTTCATAAAGTTGTAACTCGAATCCACAAACTTGTCGTTCTTCGTCACGATCATGCTGATTAGCGATTCGATCTTACCCAACTCTTTGTCGAATACATTCGTGGACGATTTCAAGGTCGAGGAGGAACCACCCATTTATTTTACCTTAAGAAACAATTTAAAAAGCGAATCGGTTTCGAAAAATAATGCCGATGGAACACCCAATCGAACGGAGAACGAATCACTATACAACCCTCATAATTCGTCTCGTCCCACGAGAACTTCGTCGTATCGTTTGTGTAATGTCTTAAGATGGCTTGGATGTCTCCATGGTGCCACACGATAAGGATGTCCTCGTCGTAGGACGCTTTCGGTAAGGCGTCCAAAGCGACTTGTTCTACGGGTATGTTCAAGTAAGTTCCTATCACGGAAGCGGTTTGTAAGGGTCGCACATGTTTGTCCCCCGACGGAGTGTTAGTCACGAAACAAGTGTGAATCTTAGACACTCTACACCCCCTTAGAACCTTCGCGATGTGCGAACACTTCGACAAACCTCGTTTAGAGAGACAATTCGTGTACGGAAGACCTTGCTGATGACGCATGATGTAAATCATTTTAAAATTATTTTCATGTAAATCATTTAATGACTTAAAGTAAAAATTGAAAGGCTTTCACTCGAATATCATTCGAATACAACAACATAATACAATAGAAAACAACATAATACAATAATAGATACTTAGTGCAACCCACAAACTTTTTCATTACGGTACACGAGTGAAATGAATACGAATGTTCTAGGCACTTACATGAACTGTAAGGAGAGTATGCATATTGAGTTCAAAGAGTTTTGTTTGAAGCATCACATCTTCAACTTCTTAACGAGTTCACAAATACATAGGATGGTGCACAAGGGTATCCTTCCGAGAAACTTTGACGATATTGTCATCAACAATTTGGATAGGTACATCGACATTTATTTGTCCAAGTACGCTTGTGCGTTCCATAATAGTCACACCAATTCGAATCATCCACTAGACTTCATCATTGGTGTGGACGACAACTCCGAAATCACGGGCGTACCTTACAGTGGATGTGTGAATTATTTAGAGGACCACCTCAAGCAGTACATAAACAATCATTTACAACACACTATGAAAGAGTACATATGTTGTTTGAAATTCGACATTACGATCAAAGAGTGTTTGGTCTATCCAGAGTTACTCGATGATTCGTATCTCGCGGAGCAAATCGAGCGACACAATCAAATCATGAATCATTACAACATATGTAACAAGAAATACACCAAGAAAAGAAAGCAGTGGATAAAGAACATCATGCGATACAAGGGAAAGCTCTCGACAGCGGTACGAGACGAGGCGTTCATGGAAGAGCTCGGTGTATATTTACGAGAGCTCGGACTGTATGAACGGTTCGAAGGGTGTTTGAACACGAAATACGAGTTCGATTCGGAGAGCGTCAAGTTCTACAAGGACGACCCGAATCACTTTATGTACTGGGTGATTTCGTACAAGGATAAGAAGGCGAAAGAGTTCATGCTCATCAAACCGAAGGCGCCCTCGATACAAAAGCTCCCGAACATCGAATTCTGTGCTTCCACTCAACTCTCCATGCTACGATCTAGACTTCTGGCGAACAACAATCGTCTAAAATACTACACGATATGTATCAGTATTTCGAAAGACACGCATTGCACTAAAAAGGTGCGGTTCAAGGATTACAGGTGTTATATGTGGAGAACGATGCATCGAACGATTCACAAAAATGAGCCCCACTGCTACGACATTGGAAGCGATGCGTAATCATATCCACAATGAATGCACGAAATGAAAATTGAATTCAAAGTTAAGAAAAGGAACCCACGACAACATCTTACAGCAGTATATAAAGAGTAGCACATTATTTCTCGTACAAACAATGGCTGTGTCTAGATGCGGTTTTTGTAAGTCGAAGAATTTGCTGAAGCTGGACTGTAAATTCTGTTCGAAGTCCTTTTGTACCTTTTGTTTGATGCCCGAGAGACACGATTGTTCGAATTTGGAGGATTGTAAAGGCGCACACAAGGCTAAAGTTTCGAAGGAACTGATGGAAAATAAATGCGTCAAACGGAAACTAGAAGTGATTTAAAATCGATGTATAGTGTATAATATAGGAAATCATGGACCTCTCTGAAATTAAAAACCGGGAGAAGACTGAAGAGCCTCTTCTACAAGAGAGTAGCAATCGGTATGTACTTTTTCCTGTGAAGTACAACAAGGTCTGGGGATATTATAAAAAATCGGTCGCAAGCTTCTGGACACCCGAGGAGATTAGCTTTTCGGACATCGACGACTGGAACAAGCTCACAGAAAACGAACAAACCTTCATCAAGAATGTCCTCGCGTTCTTTGCGGGGAGCGACGGGATTGTCAACGAGAACTTAGTGGGTCGTTTCATGAACGATGTGAAGGTTCCAGAAGTGCAAGCGTTCTACGCCTTTCAAATCGCGATCGAAACCATCCATAGCGAGACATATTCCTTGCTTATCGACACATACATCAAAGACACGAACGAGAAGACCGTGCTATTCGACGCGATCAACAAGATTCCTTGCATCCAGAAAAAGGCGAACTGGGCCTTGAAGTGGATCGAGGACAAGAGCACCCCATTCGCGGCTAGATTGATCGCATTCGCTATTGTGGAGGGGGTCTTTTTCTCGTCCGCCTTCGCGTCGATTTACTACATCAAGGAGCGAGGGCTACTGCATTCGCTCACATTCAGTAACGAACTGATTAGTCGCGACGAGAGCCTTCATACGGAGTTCGCCGTACTACTGTACGGAATGATTCGAAACAAGCTGAAACAAGAGGATGTGCATTATATTATGAAGGATGCTGTAGATATTGAGATGGAGTTTATTTGTGAGAGCATCCCTTGTCGTCTCTTAGGAATGAATAGCGACATCATGTCCGACTATGTGAAATACATCGCGGACCGTCTGTTGATTCAACTCGGATATGAACAGCTGTACCGCATCAACAAGTGCCCTTTGGATTTTATGGAGAGGATTTCCATTACGAACAAATCCAACTTCTTCGAAGTGAGGGTTTCTGAATACAGCAAAGCGAATGTGGGATCGAAGGTAGAAAAAATAAACTTTGATTTCGAACAAACAGAGAACGAGTTTTAAAACAACTACGGAAGGGAAACAGACTGAGATTCTGATTCTTTTTCTTTCGGAAGAATGTACTCTTGGTACTTCACTAATTTTTTGTAGCATTTATTGATGGTGACTTCTGATATTTCACAAGCCTTGGCGATCTCCTTCTTGGAGATGTTCATCTTGTAGTGAACGCTCACTAAATAAATACATCCAGCAGCGATAGAAGGCGGTGCATTTTCGCTAACAATGCTGTACTCCTCCGCTTTCTCTATCACATAGTTACAAATGTCCACAATGTCGTTTCGATTCAACTTCGAACAGAAGCGCACGATAAAGTCGTAAGGGTTGGACGATTTGGTCGACATCTTCATAATGTCGTTGAACTTTTTACATCCTTTGGTCATAGTGGTGATATTGAGATTGAACATCTTGGCGATTTCTTTGGCGCTCCTCGGGACATCGTTGGTTTTGCACGACATGTACACACTAGATGCGATGAGCCCATTTCGATTGTCTCCTCGTGATATTTTCTTGTCGCTTATGGATTTGTACATCATCTTCGCGTCCTCAATGATGGAGGACGGAATTCCGTTGTTGGTTGCGTTCGTGTTCAGCGATTCCATCACATGCAGTAAGCTACGCTCCTTGTACGGCATCGATTGAAACATCTGAAACCTACGAATGCGCTGGAACTCGTACCCATTCTTCTTCACATTCTCGGTACCTATAATGGTGCCTAAGGAAGACTTCGGAATGAATATGTTCGAGGGCGTTCCCACTCGTGTGGGGTTCGCGGACTTGTTGTCGTCGTAACCGTAGTATCTCCACTCCGCGTTTCCGTCGATGTACCTCGATTCGATGGTGTAACAACTGTCGCACGAGTAGTCACCGTCCGTCAGCACATACTTGTTCATCTTCCCACAATTCGCACAAATAAACTCCTTCTCACTATCAATCATAGACTCGGTTAGGCGTCCGTCTGCATCTTCTAGTTTGCTAGTTAATCCTTGTAATTGGTTCCATATTTCGTCGGTGTCTGACAAAAAGGGATCCATATCTAAAGACAATTTACTAAATTGTTTCTAATATGGTTTTCAAATTTTTGTCGGGATTCACACTCACGAACGAAATCGAAGAATTCAAATCTTGTGGGAACGATTCGGACTATCCGGTGGTCAAAATAAATCTGTCAGAAAACACAAACTTACTTCATATAACCGAAATGACCTCTCATGCATTCATTCATTTAAAAATGATTGTGGTGTATTATGATGATTTGGGTTCCTTGAAGGAATATCTCAAGCGCTTTCTAATCACACATGGTGGCGGTCATTCATATGTGAATGAACTCGACGACTTAGTTGAAATGAATTTGGGGTTTCCAAAATCGTTAGAAAAATGACCATCCAGTATGGGACTTGAACCCACAACCTTTCGATTAGAAGTCGAATGCTCTATCCGATTGAGCTAACTGGACTCGGGAACATAATGTTCTATACTCATTCTTAACATATGTGTTTAAATCATTTATCAACAAAATGATAGGATCGAAACAAATATGAACAGCACGAAGACAATCATAAGCCAAACATGAACCAAAACACAACGCCATCTCACACCCCCCCCCACTCAAGAAGTAGCATGACCACGAAGCCTTTCAAACTGAACATGTTTCAGTGCATCATTCAAGTCGAATCGGACAACTCGCTACTTTCCATCGCGTCTCATTTGAGTGGCGTTAAGACGGAGCATAAGTTGTACGCACCAGGCACCTTAGGTAAGGTCGTGACCGACCCTATCAAGTACCAAATCGGATCGATTTCCATCAAACAAAAAATGAACGGAAAGAATGTCTCGGTGTTGTTGTTCAACACGCACAAGATTAAAATTAGCGGAGGGATGGACCTCTTAGTGGAAGACTCGACGGACGAGTCGGTGATGCTGCGACTATCCGAGGTCGTTCGTCCACTGATGGCGCTCTTGTACAAAGATGTCGAACAGAAGTACATCGTCTTGAAGAGGATGTTCAACGCCACCCTATACCGGTCTACTAGTATCGGTAAGAAAGACTTTTTGGTGTTCATCGAAAAGCTAACGAGACAATTCGGTGCGAAGAATGTCGTCCTTCCGGACATCATGCAGCGGAACGGAAATCAAAGAGGTCGCATATGTGCGGTGAAGGTGAAGCAAGTGTACGGTAAGGGGTCCTTCGCGGTGGATCACGGAGGCAATGTCCAGTTCTTCTCGTACTTTTCGGTGAAGGACTTACAGAAGCACAAATCCGAATTGATGAATGTGTGGCGATGATACGAGTCCACTATCGTGTTTCGAATCGCATCAGGAATGTAGTCGAAATTTATCATCCTCGTGTTGAAATCGTAGTTCTCCTTTTGTTGAGGAGTCAACTGTTTAAGATGCTCATCGATCTCGTTAATGTTCACACACTTGTTTAAGATGTTCGCGGTCTTTGTTTTGGAGACCACACCCTTGATGTTGTCCGACGGATCGCCCGTGAGGATCTTAGTCAACAAACTGCGTTTGCTACATCCGTTCACTAACTTCAACCTCAAGCTCTTACCTTGAAGATTGAAGATGTTGTCCACTTTGTCCATAAGTTGTAGATAGTCGTTGTCGTTTGTGATCACGATGATCTTCGCGTTCGCCTCCCTCTCTTGAATACAATCGACTAAGACAGCGATACAATCGTCCGCTTCGGCTCGATCCGTGTAGAATTTATGAACACAGTAGTACTTCTTCAGCACTCTTGGTAAGATGGTGTTGTATACATAGTCGAAGATCATTCCATCGAAGTTGTCCTTTTTCTTAATCATGTCACGAGACGCTTTGTACCCTTTGAAGTGGTCCAACCTCCAAATGGTGGCTCGAGTACAATCTTTCACGAATATGATTTGCAAATCGTTCGAGTGCACGAGGTCTTTGACATCGTAGTGCTCCCTCACTAACTTTAACAAACACTTCTCGAACATTTCGTCAAACTTGTTTATGAATTGCTTATTCTCCATAATATTTTCCAACTTAGGTGGTGTCTTCGTCATCAGCTTGATAAAATTAACCACCGCAAAGTATCGATGAAAAACATAGTAGGACAAGTCGATCAACAAGTATCTCATTCTTAAAAGGTAATGCTGTATGTATCCTTAAAGTATTATTTAAATGAAGAAACCATCCGTATAAGGAGAACGCCTCACAAGAGTAGGCTCATGCCAACGCTCCACAAGGAAACGACGAAGGCGCTGTACCAAGCGACGCTCAAACACGCGGTCGATTTGTCACACGACACCATACACTGAATGCTTATCACGCTTATCAGACAAGGAGGTATCGTCAACAACAAAGCGACGATTCGGTCTTTCGTTGTGTACTGTTTGGGTGTGTCCGTGTTTTGATGGGGTCGGGCAAAGAGAACGGTTAAAAGGAAGAAAGAGTAGGCAATTATCGCCAGAAGAGTGGGTCCGTACACCTTAGTTTCCATACGAGTTTTATAAGAGTGGATATTAAAATTTGATTTAAAACCGTTAATAGTAATCATTTGTATCAGAACGATTTAGAGGTTCATTCTTTGGGAAGAGAGATGGGTATTCCGTTGTATTTCAAGAAGGTGAGTCACGAGCTTGTCGACATCGTCTCGGAGAAGAAGCCCGTGGAGAAGGTGGGAAGATTGTATCTCGATTTCAATTGTGCGATTCATTACTGTTGTAATCGCATCAAAGCGTCTACAAAACCACCGGAGACCGACGAGGAGTTTGAATGGGAGTTAATCGAAGCTTGCAAAGCCTACATCTTGAAGTTAAAAGAGTATGTTCAACCGGAAGAGTTAGTCTATGTATCGATAGATGGTGTGGTCCCCATGGCGAAAATCACTCAGCAGCGAAAGAGGCGCTTCTTCAGCGATTTCACGAAGCGAGGCACCGTCCAGTGGAATAGTAACGCAATCACACCTGGTACGAAGTTCATGACTAGTTTGATTCGTGAGTTGAACCTTTTCGCACAGCACTGTGAGTTCGACATCATCATCGACGCCGAGCGAGGGGAGGGTGAACACAAGATTTGTCATCACATTCGAAACTCAAAAGCAGAAGGAGAGGAACTACTAGATGTTATCTATGGACTCGATGCGGACATGATTCTGTTGACCATGCTATCACCGAACGCAAATAAAACATATCTGTTGAGAGAACATGTCAAGGACCCAACCATTCTCGTGTATATGAACATTCACAACACTCGAAATCAGATTTATGAACAGTTCTCCCATCTTATTCAAGACCACACTTCTTCGAAGGAGCTTATCACACAGTGTTACATTTTGCTGACATTCTTCCTAGGAAACGACTTCCTACCCAATCTATCGTACATTTCGCTACGGTCGAACGGACTGAGTGTGCTAATGGAAGCCTATAAGAAGACACACAAACAACTGAAAACCCACATCTTGGAGAACGAAGGCGCGGACATAAGGATCAACTACGACTTTCTAAAACAATTCCTCAGCACGCTCTCCAACAACGAAGACCAACTGTTTTTCGAACAAGAGAGAGCGTACTACAACACAAATAACCACACGAACAGACACTCGTATAGACATAAAAACAATCGTGACAAGGGAAGAAGGTCGGTGGACGACATGGAAAACTATCCCATCGAGAACAAATTCCCAGAACACATAAACTCGAACGAGTTGGGATGGCGTCAAAACTACTACTACCATTTGTTTACAAAGTCAAGTGATACGAACATCATCAACATCGTGTGTAGAACATACTTGCAAGGATTGGATTGGTTAGTTTCATACTATTTTAAACAAGAAACAGAATGGTTTTGGTTTTATCCATACAATTACTCTCCCACGATCATGGACTTATCCAACTATACGATGATCACTACCCCATCAGAGTATGCGATTACGGAAGAGTACACCCATACTATACAAGCCATCGATCAATTACTCATGGTCCTTCCTCCATCTTCTCTACACCTTCTACCTGATGCAAGATACAAGCGCGTATGTACAGATGTATCCTTAGGACATTCGCATTTGTTTCCCACGAAATACGACATTTGTACATTCATGAAGTATCGGTTACACGAGTGTGGTTCACAAGGGCTATTCCTTCATCATCCTATCCAAGCGGAAATGCTTTTGAAGACATAGTGTTGAGTGTAGTCTGTCAGTCATGCGTTATGTTTTGAATTAAACACAACAAAAGAATAAAATAAAAATCGCTCACTTGAACAACAGTTCGAAAGTGTTCTTGCTGTTGATGTGTAATTTAGTATCTTCTATCTTTTGAATTTTGTAGTATATAATTTTTCTTTTGTTTACGATGCGTTCCTTCCGGGAGAGTTTGTAATCGAAGAGTTTGAGAAACTGACTCAGTACGGTGATGGCTCGTTTCTCGTTCAAATCATTCAAATATATCTTCGCTTTGCAAGGCAAATAATACATGACGATTTCGAGTAGTAAGTTTTCGATCTTGTCCACCGTATTATTTTCAATAAGATCGCCCTTACTGAATTCCACGGTGTCATCGAATCCGTTCAATCCGTAACATTTTAATAAATCGTGCATAAACTCAATAGAGGGTTGTTCGCAAAACAATTGAAAATACTTCATAATGTTATGTTATAATCTACGAATATATCTTTCTTATGAACCCCATTATATAAATTTTTTCATACCTCATTTTTAAACTTTTCCAATATGTTTTTGAACGCAGTCGTGAGTTCCTTTTCAGAGGATGATTTTGATATGATGTAACATCCTAAATTATTTAAATTTAGAGATTCGTGACAAATCTCGATGAACCGTTCTAATGTCAAGTCTTGTATCATTTTGATGTATGACTTGTAGTTCAACTTCGGTTTCAAATGTATCACTTTCTTTTTGAAGTCGAATATCGAGTCGTTGTTTGAAGATTGGTAGTGCAATTGGGAAACAAAGTTCTCTTTGTATGTGTTAAACTTCTTTTTAGTCATTTTCCTATCCGAAAATAAGTAGTCGTTCATGATTTGGAAAATGTCCTTGATGATCGGAATGCAATTGTCGCTACTCGTGTTAAAGCCAATACAGTAAAGAGAGAAATGTTCATACGAATCGATGGTGCTGTTGATGTTGTAGACCGCGCCTTTCTTCTCGCGTATGTCTTCAAATAGTAAGCTATTCTCCTTGTTGTTCGATAGCACGAAATGGATAAAGTACAAGTAAATATGATTCAATTCATAAAAATCTTTCGTTTTGAAGGTTAGATATATTGCATTTTGTGTGCTATGGGAAACGGTATGAACGATCATCGAGTAATCGAAACGCTTAAAATCGCAAACATCCAGATGGGTGTTGAACAGTTTTCTCGGAGTTGGTGCATGAATCGGAGCGGAGTACTTTTGGAGGGACTTCAGTATCGCGGTCTTCGCGGCGCGCTTTTTGTTAGCTCCACACGAGCACACAATTTTGGTGTTTGATACATGATAGAAGTAGTCGTTGTATTCCTTCAAAGACTTGTTCGTCGCCGCCTTCAAATCGGATTTGGACCCGATCACAGAGTTTTTGTACAAACTGTCATCGTCTAGAATGGTGTCTAGCAAACTTTGATACAGCATGTCTCGAGACTTGGACATATACATCTCTTCGTACACAATTTTCTTCTCGGTCTCTAAGTCCTTCGTTTCCTTGAAGGAGGTGTTGAACACAATGTCCACACAAAAATCGATCGCCTCCCTCAGTTTCTTCTCGTTACATTTGACATAGTAGACCGTCTCGTCTTTGGAAGTGTACGCGTTAACCACCCCTCCGTCAGAGAAGTCAAACGCCTTAGATTTCCCCTTGTTCATCTTGACATGCTCTAGTAAGTGACTATACCCTTGGATTCCCTTGGTTTCGTTAATGGAACCCACCTTGACGATGATTTGAAACATGAGGATTCCATCGTTATTGGTTACAAAATGTAGATTGTTTCTCAAGTATTCATTGTAATCCATTTTAATTTACAAAAAGATATATATTTTTCTCACCTTTTTCTCAGTTTGGACATCGCATTCAATAAATCTTCCTTCGAGATGGAACTTAGCGAGGAACGCATCACCTCAATCTTTTTGTTTTGTTTAGTGTTTCTATTCGCGATGGGTGGAGGAGGTAGTTTAGGGGGAGGAGGAGGTGCGATGGGTGCGTGTGTGAGTGTGGGTGCCGTCTTTGGAGTTTTCAACAAGGTCATCGTCTTATTGACTACGGAATATGGCTGAATCTTCATCATTTGAATGAGTCTCATGTCCATCTGAACCTTTTCCCCTCGCACCACTAATCCGTTCAGATGAAACAAAATCTTCACAACATCATCCCTCGTGACATCGTGTACGCTAATCGGCGATCCGTTCTCGTCGTAAGTGGAGACATCCTCTAGTTTGATGTTGTAGAATCGAAGGGTGTGTGCGTCGTTTGTGGGATATGTTTTTATTTGGTGAATGTCCGTATCGTAGGTCTTCTTGTCGAACTTCCTACTTATCGTTTTCGAACAAAAGTCCTTCAGTTTTTCGATAAACTTTCCAGACTCACTAGAGAACTCGATGTTGAATGTTTTGTCGTCGTTCGAGAAGGTTTTGTTCCACGCTAGAACAAGTTTAGGCGTGGAGATGTACACCGCTTTCAGAACAGCATCCGACTCGCTAAAGACGGGCACGAACGACCTATTTGGGAAATGCGAGGTGGTCCCATATTTAATGTCTACTGATTTAAGGTTTTGATGTATCGTATACATAATTTAAAATGGAATGTGATGATAATCTTCGAGATAGTAAGAATACCGAATCGAAAAAGAAAACGAAATACAGTAACATACTATCTGAGCATGAGATGTTTAAATCAATACATGAACACTACAAAGATAGTGTGTCTTTACGCGATTTGATTGTTGAAGTAAAGAAACTAGATAGCTTCCACCAAACCAATGTAACTTGGTCCAAAAAATAACTTAGTAGTTAATTGTAACAAACACCCTCTCCGTATAACTTCCCATTGAACAACTCCGATTTGAAACTAAGCGTGTTGTTGATGAGTTTGTAACTTACGAAGACGCTGAATGCGACAAGCACGAAGGAAATGCTCAAATTTGCAAACGCCGTATCGGTGTCGATGATGGAATTGTTCAGTTGACTGAGTTCGTCTAGCATCTCTTGTTCATTTTCGCTATACTTGATCATCTCCTTCATCGATTCTATCTTATAATCATCTTGCATGGCTTCCATCATCCTAGTGTCTACCATGCCCATGCTCATTCCGAAGGGGTCCATCATCATTGGATTTCCTCCACTAGCGAGATACTCCGACTTTTTGAGTTTTTGTAACGCAGTCTTATACTGAGCGAGTATGGTATCCGCATCGTCTAGTGTGGATTTGAGGGCCTTCACATCGTCACTAGCATCCTTTGTTTCCTTTTTGTATTTGGAATAATCCTCATAGATGTACACTAACTCATTCTCCCATGCGGATGGAAATTCCTTTTCGATTTTGCTCTTCGCGTCGCGAGTGTACTGGTTGATGTCGAGATTCGAAATGGTATCGTTTATGGCGGTGCGTTCCTCCTTGAGCTTCTCGAGGTCTTCTTTGTCCGAAGTGGAACGATAGATCTTGTTCAAACGCTCCCGTTTCTCAACCATGAGATCTTTCATTAAGCTTTTCACATATTCGTGTACACCAGACCGCTTGTTTATGTACTCTTGGTTCTCTTGGCTCTTTTTGATCATCTTTATTTTACGGAAAGCGTCAAACGGATTGTTCAACAAGTTTTGCGAAACAATCACCGAACAGCACACGAATATTAGGAAGAATGTCAAGATGATCTCTGTGGTTGGGAAGGGCACCGATTCATCGTTAAACTTCAAGAGATTGCATTTGGATTGCAGAGACAGTAACTCGACGATAGAGTCGTACAACTCCTTCTTACTGGCGGCCGCGTCTCCTTTGGATTGTTCTAGTTTCTTTGCCGGGTTTCTCACGGCTAGAATGGCGTTCTTGATGTCGATACTGTTTGCGAGCTTTACGGTGATGTTGTACGACAATGTGGTGTCCATTTTCAACCAGTATGTGTATAGTACGATAACGCTAAACAACCAACCCGCTAAGTATATGGAGACTTTGACAGGGTCCACACCTCCCACTTTGAAGCCCTTCGACGCCTTTTTATTCTTCTTCTCGTCGCTGTTTTTGTTCTGATTGTCTTGGTTCTGATTGTCTTCGTTCTCTTTGCTATCACTCCATGCTGTAGGGATTAGACTCGCAGCACTCTCTTTAGCTGTCGTCGCTAATTGATTCACCATATTCACCTTTTCGTTGATTTGTTTTCCCTTCTCGCTCACCTTCTTACCTAACTTCGATAGATTTTTAATAAAAGAGCCACCCTCTTGAGGAGGAACACTCTTTGGTTCTGACTTTTTCTTGGAATCTTTGAGGACAATATCGAGTAAGAAAACGAGCGACGAAGCGATGTAAAAGAATATCAAGGTTCGGAAGAGGTCGATCTTCTTCATGTTGATGTTGTCGATGCTATTGTCTTTTCGATACTCGATGAGATTGTCCACGAAGGACGAGATGGTGTCAAGTTCCGCGACCAAATGACGGAAGTCTTCCTCCTCGTAATCGGCTATTTTGTGTAAGAATTGGTCGTGTACAATATATTCTTGTTTTTTCAAGCTGTTGTCATTCTTCTCCACGATGACATGGTTCGCTTTTCGCTCCTCGAGGTTTGAAAACACAATGTCTAGCACTTTTCGAATATTGTTCATGAAATACTCTTGGTTAGATACGATGTCTGGATTGGTCGTGATTTCCTTCTTGTACAAAGTGAGCAAATCCTTCTTGGTTACATCAGAGTATTTGAATATATTAAAGATCACGATAGTGATGTTGTCTAAGATGTCGCTATACATCGCTTTGGATGTCATATCTTTTTTGGAGATGATGACTTCGTTCATTCTTTTCACGAACATTTGCACTCGATTCACATCGATTTCGTTTCGATTCGTTTTGTATTCGGTTATGATTTTACCAAACGCATTGAGGATCTTTTCCGATACACCTTGGCTACCGACCGTAGAGCAAACCTCGTTAACAAAGAGGGATTGGGACGAAAGGTCGCTATCTCCGCAATTCTCAAAGTTTCGAAGTAAACGGTCGACGACTTCGATCTCGTCTTTCATTTTGTAACGGTCTTTGGTGTCGAAAAAGGTCAGTAGTTCTGGGGTGTTCTTGAACATGAGCTCGAACTTTATCGCTCTATATTCAGGGAATCCGACATGTTCAAGAAAGGATAAATACTGATTGACTTCCACGATCGAGTCGAACACCGAATCGACATCTGGTTCGGATAAGATGACTTTGGACATGAGTCCGCTAAGAACACTTTGGAAGGATCCGTTTTCCCCGAAAATGGCTTCGTATGTGGTCCCTTTGATGTTTTCCTTGAATCGGAAGTTTGCCAACTTCTCCGTCAAGTCTTGTGTACGAAGTGTCCTATATTTGTTCTCCGCAATGATGAACTCCTTTGCCACTTGGAGTGTACTCTTCCCCGAAAAGAAATCCAAGGAGGTGTCCACCTTCTTGTTGAAGACCGAGTTTTTCATTCCGATGTTCTCGGATTTCAGCAAAAAGTTTTCCTGTTTTTTCAAGAACGAATCGATGTGTTTGGTCAACTTGATGTTGTACGATGGTTCCTTCTTCTGCATGTCCTCGTTCTTTTTGAAGAAGGTTTTTATGTGTTTGTTCATGTCCTTATCGTTTGTCGATACGGAAATCGACTTGATGGACTCAATAACCGAGCTACTATCCGTGTCTTTCTTGAATTCGATCTTCATGATGCTCATGAACTCCCCTACACAAGTGTTGAATCCGATAATAACGATGACCATTCCTACGACTTGTAACAAAGTGGGATTACCATTGAACATATCTTCTTCTTCCGACAATTTGTATATCATCAAGCCAGCAACCACAAAAGAAATGAATCCGAGAATGCCTGTAAAAAAGCCTTCGCCGATGTTCCCTTCTTCAATATCAACTTCGTTCTCTTCGTTCTCCTTCCTATCCTTTTCGATATTCTTGATTGTGCTCTCCGCCATTGCGCGAAATGCCGATGTGTCCGCTATTTTGTAGTCCACTTCGTACTGACTGGCGTACTCGTCGCGAACATGACTAATCGCATACACCTCGCTGAAGCTGAGTTGTGAGTTCCCATATATTTCGTCTCTAAATTTATTGATATAGTAATTGATATTGGTATTTTTCATAATTTATATATCTCTAGCTTTTATTTTACAAAAATGTTAAGTTAATATCCATATAATATAATATGTAATAAAGATGGAATCCAACTTAATGAGCAAAGGCGACATCTTGAAAAAAATAGAAGAGATTCAAAAACAACTATCTCATAAACAATTTAACAAGACCCTACAAATTGGCATTTTCTTTCTTGTTGTTTGTATCATGTTGTTTTTCCTCGTATTCTTCATTATGGACTTTTTGAACATCATTGGTATCTATTTCCAAAAGGTGAAAAACATCAAAGCCAAAGAGAAAATGTTCGTGATCGCGGACGACAATGATTACGACAAGTCTGGTATTCAGTACGAGAACGAAATCGATCACATCGAAGACCAAATCGTGAAACGAAACACAAACTTAGAAAATAGGTTGAAAGAAATGATAGAGTGGAAGAAATCCAACAAGATTCCTAATGTAAAGATCGAAAGCAAGATCGACATGACGGTTATGGAAGACAAATTCGACAATTACGAGTATGACAAACGAAAGAATGGTGAGAGCTTCTGGAAGATGATGATTCTCCCTCCTAAATACTATCAGTACATTAACAACAAGGCCAAACCATTTTATCGTTTCATGAATCAGAATTGAATAGGTATTTAAAGTGTATTTAGATGATGGTATGTAGACACATTGCACATACACCATGATTGCAGTAGAGTACTGGTATTTTGCGCCACTACTCTATCTATTCTTGATTTGCGCACCCTTCGTATTCCCTAATGTACTCTTTAAGAAACAAAGTTCTTCACAGTCCAAATACGACGAGTCCATCATCCTTTTCGTGAACATCAACCAGCACAGCGAAGGAGACAACGCATACTACACAGATAAGGTGGTTTGGGTGGACGCTTTCTTCGAGAACGAAGACGATTATGGTCTAGAAGGTGTTAGTGAGCTTAAAGTGTTCAGAAATGTGGAGATGGACGATGCAGACCTCGAAGCATTTATCTTTGATTTGAGAGATTTCATGGATCATTGTACTAGTAAGCTCAATAAACAACCCTTCGTGGTATTACAGTGTTCCACGGTCGATTATGAAGCCTATCTAAGGGATTATGGTATAAAGAACCTTGTGAACATCCATAGGTTGTATGGATTTCACAACAAAGACTTGTCGACCGTTCCGTCTTCGTCTTCGGTGTCCTTACTGCGAGACATTATGGTTGCGGATGACGAATGTGCCACTAATGTAATCGAGATCTTAGAAGATTGGGTGCGGTGATGCACATATGATACATGAATCAAATTATTTTCCCTTTTGATATTAAATGATTCTTGATTTTAGTTCCCGAAGTTTGATCATACTGTATTTGACTATTGTATGGATTCAAGGTATTTATTTTACCGCTTTCAAGAACCCCTTCACCATAAAAGCTCCAGACGCCATTTTACTCGCAGCATTAAACATCCTTTGTATATGGATGATCAAATCCAATGTTTTGAAAGGGACTACAAACCTTCCAGAAAAACCTAAATCAGAGTACCTCGGATTGGGTAGCACCATGAACGAACACATTTGGAGCATGTTTTATGATTACAAAGTCATCGTAGAGCGTCACGACAGGAAACAATTTGTGTAGAGTTGTTACTTCCTTTTTATTCATTTATAAATGGTCATTCAAATGAATGAGTTTATGAATCATCATCC
>ERZ802819.451-NODE-451-length-27720-cov-9.1053_pt1 | contig 27720 bp, 34 predicted proteins | sample MGYA00345647_ERZ802819 | MGnify/ENA primary metagenome ERZ802819 (study PRJEB30503, sample SAMEA104212355) | marine metagenome | biome: Westerlies Biome; feature: [SRF] surface water layer (ENVO:00010504) within the epipelagic zone...; material: water...
TATTTATAAATTTATTAATACCGTTGTTACTTATCTCATTGATAATATCTGAAGAATTATTAATGTTTGTTTTACCCACTTTTAGGATTATGTCATTAATAAAAATTCCGCTCTTTGCAGCGGGGCTATTTGGGACAACGTATCCTACTTTTACAATACTTTCATTCGTCTCAAAATAATTTTCGTCTATTAAGTTGATTCCAATCATGGGATGTATTACTTTTCCATTTTTTATCAGTTGCGAAGCGATATTTTTAGCTTTATTTATTGGGATTGCAAAACTTAAGCCTGCCCCAGGGCCTGATCTAATAAGAGTATTAATTCCAATCACTTCTCCCTTACTATTTAATAATGGTCCCCCAGAATTGCCAGGGTTTATTGCAGCATCTGTCTGAATTAATTCAAACTTTTTATCATATATCCCTAATTGTGAGACATTTCTATTTAAGTTACTAATTATTCCTAGGGTTACTGTATTTTCTAGTCCAAAAGGATTACCAACAGCTATTGCCCAATCACCAACTTCAATTTTTGTTGAATCACCTAACTTTGCTTTTGGCCAAGGTCCTTTCCCTTCAAGCTTGATAACAGCTAAATCAGTAAGTAAATCTTGTCCTATTAACTTCCCTTTATATTTTTTTCCATTTGATAAACCAACTATTAACTTTTGTGATCTATTAACAACATGTGCATTAGTCATTACTAGACCATCTCCAAATATAAAGCCGCTTCCTTGGCTCTGTTCTATCCGTGGTTGATTTTCAGGAGGTAATTGTAACCCGAAGAATCTTTCAAAATATGGATCTAAGAATATTCTTGAATCTCTAGAAAATTGTCTATTTTCAACAAATCTTTGAGTGTCAATAGTTACTACTGAAGCCCCTGTTTTTTTTACTGCTTTTGTTATGAAAGATATATTTGAAATTTTAGATTCTTCATTAAGATTTTGATTTACTATGGGCTGAGATATTACATTTGATTTATTAATTAGGCCAAGTGTTAAACAGGACAGGAAGAATAGTTTTTTAAAAGAGAATTTTATAAATTTTCCTTTTGTGATTGTCTTCGAAAACATTCGTTTATAATTTATTATTTATGTTAGTGATAATTACAAAAATCGCTAAAATTATTTGGCAAATAGAAGAATATGTTTCTTTAAATTAGCTAAATTTATTTTTTTCGAGCTATTATAGATCATAAGTAATAATAGATTAATACACTAAATGTCTTTCTTATTTCCAATAGTTTATTCAGCTGCTCTAACCTATTTAGTTTGGAAAGCTTTTAAAGTAATGTCAAATGGTTGGGGGGCACTTGATAAACAACCAAATCGATCTTACAAAACAAATATCAAACAAAAGAAATATACTATTCATCCTGAACTTCTTGATAAATCTGGAAATATAACTCAAGAAGAATTACTTACAGTAAGGTTTTCTAATGATACAGATTCAACTCTGGAAGAAAAGGGAACTACAACTGATTAAATTCATTAAGCACATTTATAAGGATAAAAATTTGGAATTAAGAACAAAGATTGTCGCCGGAGTTATTAGATCACTTAAGTTACCGCCTAGGTTCCGTCTTAAAATGGTTAAAGAAGATCCTGTCAGACTTGAATTGAGTCTAACTCCTTCTTATGGAAAAAATCCAGTAATAGTTGGAATAGTGGAGTCTCTTGATTTAGTTGCCAGGAGAGATAGAGAGGGAAGAATGCCAAGAGATCTACAAGGAACTTGGGATTGGACTGTAAGACATGGAAAAGTAAGCACTGGAGGTTGGAACCCAATGCTTAAAGAAGCTCTCCAAACTATGTTTGAAACAGGTTTGCCATCAATAATATATGAAGAATTAACTGGAGATGAGTACAAGCCAGTTGATGGAATAAGACATGTTAGATAAATCATGAATTTTTACATAAATTCAACCTTAAAACGCTAAAATATAATTACTTTCTCGAATAAATCATTATGAATGAGGATAATCAACCAAGATTTGGTTTTGTCAACTTTGCAGAAACTTGGAACGGAAGAATGGCAATGATGGGAATATTGATAGGTTTAGGTACAGAATTGATTACAGGACAAAGTATTCTAAGACAAATTGGGATTGGTTAAACTTTTTCAAGAAGTATTTAAGGACAATCATTTGATTTCCTCTGCTTTTACTTCAATTGTAGTTTCGCTGGGTTTTTTCAAAATTTCAGAGCTTTTTGAATTTGTATTTTCTAAATCTGCACCACAATTCATGCAGGTATTATTAATTCCTAAAGTCACAGTGCCACACTGATTACAAGTATTTACTTTTGACTTTAAGGAATTAAAACTTATAAATAAAACAGCAAGTATTAAAAGAGGAATTAAAAATATAAGTAATAAAAGATTTCCGATAAGATTTAAAAAAAAGTTAAATCCAAAAAGGGAAATTAATATTAAAAAAATTAAAGAGTAGGTGAATAAACTTTTGTTCATTTTAGAAAAGGAAACATATGATTCTTTTAGCATTAAGTTTTTCTTCTCCTGCTTGTTAAAGACATACTAGCTATAACCACACTCCAACATTGTCCAAAATATAAAACAACGCCTAATAGCCAAACCCATAAAGTTAGTACTAAAAAACCTCCAATAAAACCATATGCTTGAAATCTTGTCCCAAGGGAAAGAATACTTTTACTTACTGCTAGATTAAGAGTAGTTAGCCCAATTCCAATCAGAATTGAACCAGGGATTAGTGGTTTTAAAGGAACTTTTCTACTAGGCAATAGTGCTTGAAGTAATAAAGCCATTAATGAAAATCCTACCAGTGGCAAAGCAAATTGACCAACTTGTAAGAGTGGTAATTTTATAATGAATTCAGATATGAAATTACTAGAATTTGATATCTTTTCTAAGACAGTAGTTGGAATCATTCTGAGGTTTGCACTGATTTGATCTAATACCATTAAAAACCCTATAAAAAATACTACTAAGAAAGCTTCAATTCTGTTTCTTAGAAATCTTGATGCTTGCTCTTGCCAGGCAGAGTTTATTCTTCTTGAAGGTAGTTGGTCTTCCCATAACCTATCTGAACCTCTTTGAAGTGATAAGTAGGCGTTGCCAGCAGTAAATAGTAAAAACATAGCTCCTAAAATACCTGCTCCAAAGCCTTGGTCAATTAATTTAAATAATGTTGTTTCAACTAATTCAACAACCGATGGAGGTAAAATTTGAGCGGCAATAGATATTATTTGTTGATCTAAACCATCTTGCTTACCTAGAAACCAAGAAGCTATTGAAAGAGAAATAAGGAGTATTGGAAAGAATGACTGAAGAGTGTAATAAGCAAAAGCAGCGCTTAAATCAATACAATCCGATTTACTCCATCTTTCACAAGCTCCCCATAAACTTTTAATAATCCATGTTGTACTGCGCTGCATATTAATTCTCTTCAAATACTTATTCCAAGATCTTTTTTATTGTATCCAATAGGGATATTTTTCAAGTCTTTTATATATTTATGATGCAACTAATTTTCCAATAATAAATTACCCCATGGTCTTAATACTTTCATTTTTTCTTTTGTTATGGAGGCAATTAAGGGAAAATTAGTATCTTGTAAATCTTGTTTTGCAGTTAAATGCATAGGGTTTATTTCTAACCATTCAATTGAACAATTTAGCTCCTCAAGTAATAGCCATGCTGCTGCAATGTCCCATATTTTAGGAGTTGATTCTATTGCTCCAAAAGTTTGTCCCATTGCAACGCTTGTTAAATTTAAACTGGATACACCAAGAAGTCTTATTTTCCCAGGAAATATAGAACTAGGATTTTTTTGTAAAATTTTTATAGATCTACTGCATAAAGATACGCATTCACTTTTTTGATTATTATTAACCTCAATTTTCTTGTTGTTAAGCCAAACACCTTCTCCTTTGATTGCTACAAATTTTTTCTTTAATGTAGGAATGATTAAAAAAGAAGATTGAGGGGTACCATCCACAAATCTTGCTACCGAAATAGACCAATATGGAATTCCTGCAGCAAAATTTGTCGTCCCATCAAGAGGATCTACTATCCAATAAGCATTTGTATTAGGAACTAACTTTCCTCCCTCTTCACTTAGAACCCCTTCATTTGGAGCAATTTTAGATAGAGCCTCTACTATCGTTTTATCGCTCCATAAATCACAACTTGTGATTAACGAACCATCTGACTTGCTGCTAGCACTGATGTTTCCAAAATCTTTTAATTGGCGATCACTAACCAATTCAAATAAAGATTCTAAATCTTTTAACTGTTGACTGGTTAAATTATTCTTATTCATATTCAGATATTGCAAATAGATTGAATTTCATTTTTGATAAGATTATTTTCCTCGTTACAAATATTACTTATTTCAAGAAAAGTCAATCTAACTAATTCATCTAAATTTAAATTGTAATTATAAATTGAATCAATTTTTTTTGAATTAGCATTACTTAACTCTTTTTGTCTTACAAGAACATCTTTTAGTGTAGATATTCCTATGTCATATCTTAACCTTGCTAATCTTAAGGATTCTTCTGTAGAAGAAATTTCTTTTAGAGATGAAAGAATTTTTTCTTCATTTAATTTTAAATTTAAATAGGCTTTACTAATATTTGTCTTTAAAACATTTTCAAGATTTTTATAGGAGTAATCTTCCGATTTTGCATCAGCTTTGCTTGATTTATATAAATTTTTATTTTGCCCGCCGTCAAAAATATTCCAACCAAAGTTTAAGCTTACAGTATTTGTATATGACGATCCAGATTTTTCAGGGTCTATTTTGACTGACAAAGAGTCACCCTTAGAAAACGAACTAGTAAAAGTATTACTTATGTAAACATTTGGCTTGTAAACATTCAAATAATTCTTAGCTTGATTTTCTTTGATTGATTTTTGTAGCTTAATATTTTTGAGGGAAAGGCTATTTACTAAACCCTCAGTAATATTCTTGTTTAATTTATGGTTCCAGAAACCTATTAATTTTTGCTTTTGATTAATCTCGAAGTCCCCATTTATATTTAAGATTTCTTTTAGTGCAATTTTATTAATCTGAGTCTGAATTTTTTTCTCGTTTAGTGATTGCCTATCTCTAGATAATTGTGCTTCAGCTTCAAGAACCTCAAATTTTGTTCCTATCCCTGCATCAAATTTTGACTGAGCGTCTTTCAAACTAGTAATTGATAAATCAAGAGATAATGTTTTGTTTTTAATATCCTGATAAGACTTTTGTAGTTTGTGATATCTAGATTTTGCCTCTTTTATGAGATCTTTCTTTTTAATCTCATAATTATTTTTAGCTATTGCATAATTATTTCTAGCTATTTTAATTTCAGATCCCCTTAGAGGGTCTATTAAGTCTAATTTAATATTAAGGGATGGATTTGCTGAAAATTGCGAAGTTTTTGTAGTTGATAAGCTACTACTATAATTTTTGCCCGAAACATATTTAGGTAATCCACTGGCTTGCAAATCTAATGATGGATATCTTTTAGCGATTTTGCTCGAAAGAGTAAACGTTGTTGAATTGACTAAACTTTCTAATGCTTTAAGTTCTTGATTATTCTTTAGAGTAATATTATCTATTTCTGAATAATTAAGGAATATTTGTTTTTCGTTTTCTTGTAGGATTTCTTCAATATTATTGTTGGCCTTACTTAATAGTGCTTCTTGAGAATTAATATACAAACAAAAAGGCAAAACTAAAATTGGATGTATAAGTTTTCTAAGCATAATTATGTATTTCTTTTGTTTTAGATAAACCGATTAGATTACTAATAATATCATTTGTATCATCAAGAACGTGAATATTAGTTTTCAGTTTATTTGAAACTTCAGTTATATTTTTGTCATCCAAAAACAAATCACTATTAAGCTTTAACATTATTGATGGTATAAATATACTTTCTCCTAGATCTTTATTTTGTAGTCCAGTAATTAAATCTTCACCAGTTAAAAGCCCTGTTACAACTTGATCTTGCCCCCAGTAAACACTTGGCAATCCATATAAATTAATTCTGAGGCCATCAATTTTATTAAGTTTGTTCACTGTTGGAAGTAGTGCTTCGTAAACTAATTTCCCAACAATCCAACTGACTTTTCTTTGTTTATCTATTTTTTCAGGAAGAGATTTTGTTTTAGTTTCCAATATTTTAAGAAAACTTCGTATTGAACCAACCCCATTAGATTCTTGGGGCATATTTTCATATGTTTTATAGCTTGGTAATTTGAGACCAGCTATTAAGTACCATTCGTCGGCAAGCCAACAAAAGCGAGTCCCAATACTTTTTTGTAGAGAGGTTTGAATTTTTTCCACTTGTTGAATAATTTTTCTTGCATATTCTTTGCTTATCGCTATTAAGCCATCGTTTTCAGGCCTAAACTTTGTTAGGCCTACTGGAACTATGGCTGTTGAAAGTACCGTTTTAAAACTTTTTTTATGAAATTTTGCAAGATCGCAAATAGATTTTTCTAAGATTTTACCATCATTAATTTCGGGACATACAACTATTTGCGCGTGTATCTGGATTGAATTTTGTTCTAACCATTCAATTTGTTCAAGAATTTGACTTGCTTTTTTATTTTTTAATAATTGTTCTCTGGTCTTTGGGTCAGTGGCATGTATTGAAATAAAAAGCGGTGATAGTTTTTGAGTAGATATTCTATTCCAGTCATCTTTATTTAAATTGGTTAGCGTTAGATATGAACCATATAGAAAACTTAATCTATAGTCATCATCTTTTACGTAAAGACTTTTTCTTTTACCATTTGGTTGTTGATCTATAAAGCAAAAAGGGCACTTATTATTACATTGTTTGATTGAGTCAAATAATGCATCTTTAAAATTAATTCCTAAATTGTCATCTTGATCTTTTTCAATACTAATGTTGTGAATCTTCTTGTTTTTATCCAATACCGATATATCTAAAATTTCTTCACTAATCAGGATCTGATAATCAATTAAGTCTCTAGGTTTCTTACCATTAATACTAATAATTGAATCACCTGATTCAAAGCCTATTTCTTCAGCAATAGAATTATTTTCAATACTTTCAATTTCTGCTGGATTAATTTGGTAGTTAATATTCGGAATCAAAAGATCATTAGAATCCTCTTTATAATTAATTTCTTTCCACACAATTAAAGACCAATCTTTTATCTTTATATTTATTGTAAACTCATATAAGACTCAAAGTATATTAAATACTCTTAAAATACTAAATATGATTAATTTATTTCAACTATTAAATTAATAAAATATGTCATCTGCATTTTTATTAAACTAGACATAAATTAATTCAAAAATTTTAAAAGACTTAATGCATTGGAAGAATTAATTACTAAAAAATTAGAAGTGAATGATAATTTGAAACCTAGATTTCATAATGGATTCGATATTGTTAAAAGTACTTTTTTATCTAGACCAATTGCTTTACGACTATGGTCCTCTTTTTTTGTAATTTTGCCAATTTTTGTACAGGCACCATGGGTTAGATTTGCTCCTATTAGTGCTCTTTGCGCTACTTTTTTTATCCTTGCTGCTGCTTTTTTATTGTCTAGAAAAGAGGGAGATAAATGGTTTATTGTAGGCTCGTTATTATTAGGAGTCTCGGGAAGTTGGCTTGGAGGTTGTTTATTTTGGGGCTGGTTAAGTGCTTATCCTATTCTCCATATCCCAGTTGAAGCAGTGGCATTGCCTCTTGCTATTGTAGGACTTGGAACAAGATGGAAAATCGGCTCAAGTTTTTATATCTCGTCTTTATTTGGAACGGCGATTACAGATTTGACAATATTTTTGACAGGAATAATGGATCAATGGAAGGAGGTTATTATTGCGGATTCTGATAATGCTCCAGTAATACTTCAGAAAACTTCCGAAAATCTTATTCAATTTAAATCCTTGTCTATTATTATTTTGGCGGCATTAGTACTCTGGTTCATATCAAAAGAAATTTTTAATTATGCTATATCTAATTCGATAAATGGGAAGGCTCTTTTAGTATCAAGTTATGTAATTCAAACTACTTTAATTGTCGATGGTATTTTTATTATATTAGCAATTATTCAACCAACACTAAGTGGTTTGGTTTAATGCTAAGACCGCCATTTTCGCAAGAATCAATATCTATTGATAAATGGGATGTGATTGTCATTGGTGCAGGAGCAGCTGGTTTAATGACTTGTTTGGAATTGCCAGAAAATTTAAATGTCCTTCTTTTAAATAGGAATACAAGTAAAAGATCATCTAGCAGATGGGCCCAAGGAGGGATTGCATCAGTAGTTAGACCTGAAGATTCTTTTGCTCTTCATATTGAAGACACCTTAAAAGCTGGAGATGATTTGTGTGACTTATCTGCTGTTGAAATGCTTGTGAAAGAGGCTCCTGGTTGCGTTGATAGGTTACAAAATTTAGGTATGATTTTTGATCAGAGCTCAGATCAACTATCAACAACTTTAGAAGCGGCCCATTCTTGTAGAAGAGTTTTGCATGTTAAAGATAGAACAGGTAGGGCACTTGTAGAAGTCTTAGAGGATCATATCGAAAACAAGGAGAATATTTTGCATTGTAGAGGTGTGAGAGTAACAGAATTGCTTATTGAAAAGGAAGTATGTAGGGGAGTTCAGGTATTAGATGGATCTAATTTATATTGGATTACTTCTAAAGCTGTTGTTTTAGCCACAGGCGGAGGGGGACACTTATTTACTAATACTACAAATCCTGCCCAATCTTCTGGGGAAGGAATTGCTCTTTCATGGAAAGCTGGAGCTGCAATAGAGGATTTAGAATTTATTCAATTTCATCCTACAGCATTAAAGTTTTATGGTTCTCCCTGCTTTCTAATCTCTGAAGCCCTTCGAGGTGAGGGAGCAGTTCTCGTTGATAAGAATGGTGAGAGCCCAGTAAAGCATTTGGAAAATGGTGATCTAGCCACAAGAGATCAAGTTAGTAGAGCAATTATGAATAATATGCAAGAAAACGATGTTGATCATGTTGGTCTGGATTTAAGATTTATTGATCCAGAAAAAATTGTAGAAAGATTTCCTACAATTATAAGTAGATGTCAAGATTATGGAGTTAATCCTTTGAATGAGGTGATTCCTGTTGCGCCAGCAGCTCACTATTGGATGGGAGGTGTTCATACAGATTTAAATGCATCTTCTACAATGAAAGGATTATATGCCGTGGGAGAAGTAGCCTCTACAGGAGTGCATGGTGCAAATAGACTAGCTAGTAATTCGCTTATGGAATGCCTTGTATTTGCAAGAAAAATGTCTTGTATCGAGTTGAATGCTCCTTATAACGCAAGAAGGTTAGATAGATATACTACGGAAATTTTTATGGATAATCCAAAGGAAGATTTTATCTTAGGTGTTTCAGATAAGATTGATTGTTTGAGAAAATTATGCTGGTCTAATTTAGGTGTCTCTCGTAATAAAAAAAATATGACTGAACTTTTAAAAACGCTTCAAGATGAGATAGATCAACTACAAAAAAATCCTTTACTTGAATGTCTTAATAAAATAGAAATTGATCAAAAATTGAAACTAAGTGAGCCAAATAGAAGAGGACTTAATTTATTGCTTGATTTGCATAATAGACAAATTACAACATTGCTATTGTTAAAAGCTTGTCTTTTTCGAGAGGAAAGTAGAGGAGGCCATTATAGGGAAGATTTTCCAATTAAAGAAACAACTTGGAAATGCCATACTAGGCAGCAACTAAATCACGAAATAATTAAAAGGTTTGTTAAAAATTAGAGTCGCCATTATATTCAGTCATTATTGCCAAATCATTTAAATCTTTGACTCCACTATATATTTCACCATTAATTTCCCATGATGGAAACCCTTCAATCTGTTTTTCTCTGCAAAGTTTATATTGATTATCTTTACCGTCTTGTGCGCATTCTATAATCGATAACTCTTTAACTGCTTTTTTACCAAATAATTGTTTTTGATCATGGCAATGTGGGCACCAGTATGCGCTAAACATTTTAATATTATTATCGCTTAAAAATTTAGCAAACTTAATTTTCTGGGGTGAGCTAGTTGTAGTGATTGCAGGAGATACTTTTTCTGTACTTTTAGAAATATCAATTGCATTAGAAGGGTCAACACTATTTGACCATATCAATCCCCCAACAAGAACTGATAAAAAAACAATAAATCCTCTATAAAACATAGGTTCTCTACTTTCAAACTTTGCACCAATCATAGAGATAATAAAGATCGAAATAGATAAAATTGCCGAAAGAATACAAAAAAAACAATAAGCCTTGATTTTTAAGAACATAATATTTAGCAAAAGGATGCTAAACACAGAAGAAGCACAAGAGATTAAAAATATTGCCCACCATATAATCTTATTTAATTTTTCTTTAGGAGAAACTAAATTCAATGATAAAAATATTGAAAATCCTAGTATTGAACCATAAGTAATAACTCCTGCTAATGAGAGAGGAATATTGTATTGACTATTCTCGAATAATGTACCCCAAGGGCTATTTAAAACTGTTTCGCAACCATTTTTGATTCCAGGACATGAAAGAGAGTTAAATAATCCCCAATTTTTCAAGGTAATAGAGCCCGTATCAACTAATCCAATGGTGCTCAGAATAGCAATTATAATTTTTGGCCATTTCAGATCTTTTTTCTTTTTACTTCTCAAAGTCTTAAGAGCCATAGATCTTTTATCTTTGTAATTTGCAGAATCTATCCTAATATTATCTTTGAATGAGACTTATTAAAAGTTTCTTTGTAAATTATTTCTTATATAAAATCTAAATTACGTGAAGCAAAATAATCAAAATGTAAAGGATAAAAAAATTTCAAAGGTTGCTTTTAGTCATGTTGGTTGTGAGAAAAATCTTGTTGATACTGAACATATGCAAGGGTTATTAGATAAGGAGGGATATGAAGTAGGAAATGATATAGAAGATGCGAATGTGGTTGTAGTCAATACTTGTAGTTTTATAGAAACAGCTAGAGAAGAATCTATAAGGAAGATAATTGAATTTACTGAACAAGGTAAAGAGGTAATAGTTGCTGGTTGTATGGCTCAGCATTTCAAAGAAGAACTTTTAAAAGAAATGCCTGAAATAAAAGGTTTAGTAGGAACGGGTGATTATCAAAAAATAGCTAAGGTTATCAATAGAGTAGAAAAAGGGGAAATTGTAAATGAAGTTTCAAAAATACCTGAATTTATTGCAGATGAAAAAATTCCACGCTTTGTAGATAAAAATAAATTTGTTGCTTATCTTCGTATCGCTGAAGGGTGTGATTATAAGTGTGCATTTTGTATTATTCCTAAGTTAAGAGGTCCTCAACGCAGTAGGGATATAGAATCTATAGTTTCAGAAGCAAAAAATCTTGCAGCTCAAGGTATTCAAGAAATAATACTAATTAGTCAAATTACAACAAATTATGGTCAAGATATTTATGGTAAACCTTCTTTAGCAAGACTCTTGAAAGAACTGTCTAAAGTTTCAGTTCCTTGGATACGAATTCATTATGCATATCCAACTGGTTTAACTGATGAAGTTATTAAAGCTTTTAAAGATTCAAATAATATAGTTCCCTATTTTGATCTACCTTTGCAACACAGTCATCCAGATGTTCTAAAGAGTATGAATAGACCTTGGCAGGCTTCTTTAAATGAATCAATTTTGAGTCAAATAAGGGAGCAAATACCATCTGCTGTATTGAGAACAAGCTTAATTGTTGGGTTTCCTGGAGAAAATCAAAAACATTTTCAACATCTTTTAGATTTTTTGCATAGGCATGAGTTTGATCATGTTGGCGTTTTTATCTTTTCTCCGGAGGAAGGAACAAGTGCTTTCGATTTGCCAAATAGGGTACCCCCAGAAGTAGCTGATGCGAGAAAAGATAATATAATATCTATTCAACAAAATATTTCTAAGAAAAAAAATCAGTTATATGTGGGTACTACGATTAAAGTATTAGTAGAAAAAATATCAGAAAATAAAGAACTGATAGGACGTTCTTATAACTTCGCTCCTGAAATAGACGGCAATGTCATCTTATCTATTAAAAATAATGAAGATGAAAAAAATTATATCGGTAAATTTGTTGAAGCAAATATTTGTTTTGCGGATGAATATGATTTATATGGAGAGGTTATAAAAACCTTATGAATTTTTTTAAATTAATTTAACTGCTCTTAAAAGTTTATCTAATAAGAAAGCGGCTCCAAAACCAAATCCTAGAAATGCAAAATAGAAAATGATGTTCATTTATCTTTTATATTTTTATTTAATTTAGCACCTCAATAAGAATTAGAATTCTTTCGTTTAATTTCTTAATCTTGAATGTAAGGTAATTTTTTGTATAAGCATTCTTCTGCTTTTTGTAACTCTCGTCCTAAATATAAGGCATGATCAAATCTAGATATTAGATCATTACGCTTTTCTGTTATTGCTATTCCAATCTCTTTAGCGCTAATTCCTGTGAAGGTCTCATTACAAGTTTTGATTTCTTTTGAGTCACATTTAATAGGCTCATTAGTTTTTGGATCTATTGCATATCCTTCTTTATTAATAGTATTTAAATAATGTTCTAAGATGATTTTTTTTGTCTCCAAATCTATCTTTATAATAAAATATCCATTAGGGTCTAGCTCAATATATCTATTAGATAAATCATTATCTATATCTATTTTTTTTTCAAATATTTTAATAAAATCCATCTTCAAATTTTTAATAAAATTATATTATTAATATAAACAATTATCAGATCAATTAATTTCTATTTTATTTAAAAGGAATAGAATTATTTTCTAACTCAATTTCTTTCAAAGTTTGAAAATTAACTTCATTTAACCAAGGGGTAATTATATTTTTCATGTTTTTGTTAAACCATTTGTGAAAACTTTTAGCACCTTTTGCATAAAACCCTCTTCTTCTTTTATGTTTACCTCCTGCTCCAGGATCAAAACTTTCAATGTTATTTTTTATTGCCCACTCAATAGGCTGGTAATAGCATAATTCAAAATGTAAGTTAAGTACTTCTTCTTGACTACCCCAATATCTACCCCATATATATTTTTCATTTTTTATACACATTGACATTGCAATCGTACTTTCAGAATCATTTCTTGATGCACTAAAAAACAATAGATTTTTTTTATTTTCAAGAATGTTTTCAAAAAATTCAGAGGTAAGATATTTGCTACCCCATACTCCCCATCTCAAACAATGCTGCTCGTAGAAATTATGCATTTTTTGAACCATTTCTAGATTTATATTCTCCTCTGTATGAATTTTGATCTCGAGGTTATGTTTTGAAATTGATTTTCTTTCTTTTTTAATGTTTTTTCTTTGATTAGAGTTGAATCTGGATAAAAAATCATCAAATGTCTTTTCCCCATTATTCTTCCATTCACTACTTGTATTTATCCATTCCTGATATCCTAAGGATTTTAGATGTTTTCCCCAATCTTCGTTTACATATAAGAAATTGCAACTCAAGATATTATTTTTCAAAGCAAAGTCATCAATATGTTTTATTAATGAATTTGTAATCTCAATTTTATTTTTATTTTCTTTATATAAAAATTCGTATCCACTAATAGGGCTGTAAGGGCTCATCCCAATGAGCTTAGGATAATAATTTAAATTTAAATCTTGAGCTAATTTTGCAAAGGATTGATCAAAAATAAATTCTCCATAACTATGATTTTTAAGAAAAAGTGGAGCTATTCCGCATATTTCTTCATTTTCATAAGCAATAAAATATAAAGGTTGCCATCCAGTTTGTCTTGAGACACTTTTCGATAATTCAAGGTTATAGAGCCATTCCCATTCGTAAAATGGATTGTTGATTTCTTTTCTTAATTCATTCCATGTTTCTTTATTTATTTCTTGAATTGATAGTTTAATTTCAATTTTGTGCTCAATATGATTCATATTTTTTTTACTTTAATCATCTTTAGTTTTTCTTGTGTAATGAATATATATTTCATTTCTATCTAATTCTTGAATCGATTTTATATTCCAAAATTGCTTTAAATTAAAAATTTTATTTGTTTGTTCAGCAGGTATCCATGTAAATTTCCCTCCAATAATTCTTGGGGCTATTGTAATTTTGATTTCATCAATCAAATCTTCTTTTATAAAAGAATTTATAAGATTTGCTCCACCAAGAAGTGCTAGACGATTGATTCCAGCTTTTTTAATACTTAACAAGGTTTTACTCCAGGAATTTTTGTAGAAAATTTCTTTATCAAAATCTTTAGTCTCTATTGCATCTTTTTTATTAGAGCTGATTAACCATCTTTTAATTGGTTGATTGAAATAATTCCAATCTTTTTTAAATTTTTTGCTATTGGAGGCCACTATAGAAATAGGCTGATTTTTTGAAATTTTTATTTCGCCATTTTTACAATGATTTTTTACTAAATATGTACTTTGATGAGCTTTTAGAGTTCCCAATCCAAAAATGGTAGCGTCAACTATTGATAAGTTTTCATCTAACATTCTCCTATCTTCCTTACTTCCAAGATGAGATTCACCTCCACTTGGGAAGGCAATCCTTCCATCTATACTAGAAGCGATAATGATCGCTATGCTTGGAGTATTCAAGCTTGAGCAACTAAAGAGTTAGTAAGATTTCTTTGCAAAGAATTTGGTACGCTTTGTTCAACATAAATTTCCGCAGCATTATTTGGGCTCTCTTGAAGTTTTATCTTATGCAGATTTGCTCCAATTTTTTTAATCGGAGATGAGAGAATATCAGCAATGTGTAGTGCAATATTTTCACATGTTGGGACGCAAGTTTTAAAATATTCGATATCTTTGTTTAAGAAAGTATGATCAAACGGTTCAACTATAAGATCATCAATAATTGCTTGTAATGAAGTTAAATCACATATCATCCCAGTTCTTGGATCAATTTTTCCTCGGACAGTTACATCGAGAAAATAATTATGTCCATGTCCATTTACTCTGGCACATTTCCCATAAATCTTCTTGTTTTCATCAAGAGAAATCTCATCTTTTGCTAATCGGTGAGCAGCATTAAAATGACTTTGAATTGTTAATAAAGCTTCCATGTTTTTTCCATAGTAATCTGCCCATAAAGTTGGGCTTTCATAAAGTCTTAAACTTGTAAGAGGTAGTTCATCTTTTAAACGATTCCAGATAACTTTAACTAGAGCCTCAGTCGTTGGAAGAATGCCTTCTTGACTATGAATATTAAATTCAGGCCATACGTCATTTAAAAAACGAAAATCTAATTGTCCAGTGACCTTACTCTTAATAGAATGTTTTACATCAGAAAGATTAAGGACCATGCCATCCGAGTCAAGTTTGCCCCCCATTGATACGATAAGTTCGTAATTATGGCCATGTCCTGGAGCTATACTACATTTCCCAAAAAGAGAGAAATTATCTTCTGAGCTTTTTTCAGGAAGCCAATAACGATGACTCGAACTAAAACAGGCACGTCGAGTTATGACGCATTCACGTCCCTGCCCATGTAATGGTTTGGTATGTGTAAAAGTCATAAATGTCTGTAATAATACTATCTTAAGGTTTTATATACTCTTTTGTCTGTATGGAAAAATCTATTATTGAGAAAACAAACAAAATAATTAAAGGAAGAAGTATATATTTGATAGGTATGATGGCTAGTGGTAAATCTAAAACTGGTCCAGTATTAGCCGAGTTATTGAGGTATAAGTATATTGATCTGGATAAATTAATAGAGAATATAGCAAAAAAAACAATTAATGAAATGTTCCGGGAAGATGGAGAAAAAGCATTCCGAGAACTAGAAACAAATTGCTTAAAAGAAACAATTAAAATCCCTTCTTTAATCGTTTCTACTGGTGGAGGAATTATTTCTAAACCAGAAAACTGGGGTGTTTTAAGGCAAGGAATTATTATTTGGATTGACACAAAGCAAGAGATTGCTCTTGAGAGGTTGAAAAAAGATATTGAAAATAGACCTCTATTACAGGGAGAAGATTTAAGTGATTTATATAACCAAATTTTTCAATCTAGAAAAAATTTATATTCTCAGGCTGACTTAAGAGTTGAGGTTAATAACGAAGATGTTGAAGAAGTTGCAAAACAAATAGTTTATGGAATTTACAAAAAAATTATAAATTAATCAGGTTCCACTCTCACAGCAAACCATTTAATAACGAATCCAAATTTTATTTCTAATTCATAAGTACTTTCTAATAATTCTTCGAGAAATTCCTCATTGGAATAATCTTTTTTTTGATATATAGTTGATGAATCAACCTTATGAAGCCAATTTCTTAACCATAATATTGCTTCTTTTTTAGTTACTATTTTTTCTTTTGAATCTGGCTCTAATAATACAAAATGGTCTTCAGATCTTATTAATGGATTAGACATGATTAAAAATTTTTTAGGATTAATTATTTTTCTAATTATTCAAGTAATTTCTTTAGATAATGCATTTGCTTTCAATGATCATAATGTAAGAGAATTTTTAGATGAAAGAGAAAATTTATGGCCAGAATTATACTTACCAAATTTCAAATTTTCAAATACTTCAAAAGATTTAATTTATCCTAATTGGTTTGAGGGTAATTGGCTTGTTACTTCTCAAGATTTAGAAGATGACTCTCAAGCACCAGTGATTTACAAAGTAAATTTTTTCAAAAATAATTTAAATGAAGTTATTGGTAATCGATCGAAAAATTCTGAGTCAATTGGTAAAGCGATATTTGGTGATACTTTGATTAAAGTTGTTAATGATCCTAAATCAATTAACAAACAAATTACTTATTTAAAAGATGATCTATATATTGATTCAAGGATCACAGGAAGAAATCAAATTAAAGATGATGATATGTTTTTTGCTGACGAATTAGTTATTCAAACTCTTCATAAACCAGGTGCATCTAGGGTTAATCAGGTCGAGACAATTAGTAAATTTCAAAAATGTAATCGTCATAATTCCAATTCAGAGAATACTTTAAAACCTAATATCTGCGGTTTTCAATATATTGCTACATACGGTTCAAAAGTTGGAGATCCCTTAGTGCATTCAATTAAAACTAGTAAATTTAAATTATCTTTTGAATTTATTGAGAGTTAGCACTAAAAAGATATTCTTCTATGTTGTTTCTCCAAATAAATATATTTTCTAAATAAGGATTATTTATGTATTCTTGACAACCTTCCCCTGAAAGAATTGGTCCCGATGATTTTGGAAATTTAAGAAGAGATAATTGTGCACTAATTGCAATATCAGCTATTGATAAATTATCGCCTATCAAATATTTTTTATTAATTAGGGCTTTAGATAAAGCCTCTAATATTTTTTGCAGTTCTAAATTGTCTTTGGTAGAAAAAACTACATTAGAAATTTTACTAAGATTTTTAAAAGGTAATTTATCAACTAAACCTTTTACTGAAGATGGTATTTCGTCTGGAAGTAAAGCAGTGCGGAGTTGTGGATTCTCTATTGCTGATTTAATCAGAGCTTTTCTACAAGTTGAAGCCATAGTAGTGTCAGCCCAATCTTCTATTAATTTGCATTGTGCAAACAATAAAGGATCTTCTGGAAAAAGTGGATTATTATCATTTTTTTTATTTATATATTCGCAAATAATTGTAGAGTCACTAATAATTTGATCATTATCATCAACAATTATTGGGACTTGTTTTTGACCTGATATCTTAAAGATTTCAAATTGACCTAAGCCTGGTGTAACTTCTTCAACTCTATATTGCAATTTCTTAGCGTGAAGAGCCATTCTTGTCTTTAAGCAAAAAGCGCTATGTCTAAATTGATATAATGTAATCATGCTGTTTAATGTTTGTTAAAACTTAGCTAAAAAAGTAATCAAATTGTGGAGCTAATGGGCCAATTTTTCTCTAATGTTGCAAGATATCCTAAGTATTTAATTTCTATTATTGCTGGAGGATTAGTTGCATTACTAGAACCTTTATTTAAAAATAGATCAAATCCATTAACATTGGTAGGTTTAATTTCTTCAGTAATAAGTGCCTTCATAACATTTTATTTCGTACTAAAAGCAATGACTAATCCAATCAACTTATAACAATAATGCCTAATAATTATCGGATTGCAAAAGTTTCTTCTTTGTTGAAAAAAGAGATAACTCTTATTTTGCAGAATGATTTGGAAAATGATCTATTAAGGAGTAATTTTATTAATATTTCAAAAATAGATTTATCAGGAGATTTGCAATTTTGCAAGATTTATATAACTTCAACTGCTGAAGAAGCAATAAGAAAAGAAATTGTTGAAGAATTAAATCTTGCTAAGACCCATATCAGGCATACTTTAGGTCAAAGAATAGAGATGAGACGAGTACCAGAAATGACTTTTAAAGACGATACAGTATTAGAAAAAGGATTGTCAGTACTCAAGCTCCTTGCGGAATTAAAAAATAAAAAACATAATCAAGATTCAAAAGTTGAGGGAAATAATAAAAATGTCTGAGCTCTCTTTGAATCAAAAAAATATAATTATTACTCGATCAAAAGATAAGATATCTGATATAAAAAAGATATTCACTAATAAAGGAGCTCAAATATTTGATTTTCCAGCAATTGATGTTGGATATCCCGATGATTTAAATCCTCTTGATGATGCCTTAAGCGAAATTAACGATTTTCACTGGATTATTTTTACCAGTAGTAATGGAATACAATTTGTAGATGAGAGATTAAGAAATTTAAATACTTCATTAAAAGAATGTTCGAAGAAAATAAAAATTGCTGTAGTAGGGGAGAAAACTTCCTTAACTCTAAGCGATTTAGGTATTGAGGCTGATTTCGTCCCCCCAGAATTTGTAGCAGAAAGTTTAATTGAAAATTTTCCGGTATCAGGATATGGACTCAGAGTTTTTTTGCCAAGAGTTCAAACAGGAGGAAGGAATTTCATAGCTGATGAATTCAGGAATTCTGGTTCGCGTGTTGTAGAGGTTCCAGCCTATGAAACAAGATGTCCTGATTCAATTCCTATAGAAACAATAAATGCTATCTCTAACAGAAAAATTGATGCAATGGTTTTTTCAAGTGGTAAAACAGTATCAAATTCTTCTTTCTTGCTTGAAAAAGAATTTGGGGAAGAATGGTTAACCTATCTAGAAAATGCAAAATTATTAACTATTGGACCTCAAACTTCAAAAATATGTGAAAAAACTTTTGGCAGAGTTGATAGAGAGGCGGTTAAGTACACTTTTGAAGGATTACTAGATGCTGCAATTGATATTTTTAATTAGTTAATTCATTTTTGTAATTTTTTTCTACTAAGTCTCGAAATCTATCAATATTTGCTTGTAATTCATTAGTTACCATTTTACCCAAAATTTTTTCTTCCATGAATAGAGCAATCATTCTAGGTAATTCATAGGTAACAGCTAAGTTTACTGATGTTAATTGGTCTCCTTTTGATTCAAAAATAACAGAACCCTGAGTTGGTAATCCTCCAATAGATTTCCATTTTAATTTATTTTTCTCAATCCTTTCTGTTATTTGTGCTTTCCATTTAAATTTGAATCCATTAGCAGCTAAAGTCCATTCAGTCAGATCAGGTAAAGTTGATGTCTCTTGATCAATTGTTTTTACCGATTCAATCCAGCTCATCCACAGAGACATGGAATCCAAATCACTCCAGGTGTTCCAAACGTTATCTAATGGTGCATTAACAATTGTAATTACGTCATGTTTTAGCCAAGTACCCATAGTTAGCTGACCGCAAGATTCTTTGCTAATTCAGCTTTCTTATCTAAAATTGCTGCTGCTGCTAGATGACCGCTCATAGTAGCCCCCTCCATTGAATCTATATAGTCTTGTTTTGTATAACTACCTGCCATAAAGAAATTTGATATTGAAGTCTTTTGATCAGGTCTATATGGGTCCATACCTGGCGATTCTCTATAAAGTGATTGTGGAACTTGTACGACATTACTCCAAAGTAATTTTAGATTTTTCGAAGAAGGAAATAGACGACGCACTTCAGAATCAATTTCTTTAGTGATTCTCTCTGTTGATCTACCCATCCAACGATCTCCAGGAGTCAAAACACATTGAAGTAAAGATCCCATTCCTTCCTTTCTATAATCTACGGGACTTGCTAAAGCTAAATCTGCGAAACAACTGAAAGATGCATCTGCTGAATATAAAAGATTATCTAAACCTGTAGGGTTTTGACTTTTGTTATCGTTATTTAATTCTGTAACCCATCCATCATATCTTAATTGAATTGTCGCTACTGCAACAGCTCTGAGTTTTTTTAAACCCTCAAACTCCTTAAATTGATACCATTCTTTAGGAACTATCTTTTTAATTCCAGGAACATCACAAGCAGCGAGAAATGTATCAGCAAATATAGCCTTTGGGCCTTCAGGAGTGGATATTTTAAGTTGCGTGACCGAGTAGGAGGAAGATCCTTTTTCAAAAATAATTTCGTCAACCTTATGATTTAAGTGGATTTTGCATCCTTTTTTTGTTATGTAATCAACGATGGGTTTTGTAAGCCATTTATGAGGGGATCCTTTTAAAAGATTAAGTTTAGAGGCTTCAGTCTTAGATGCAAACATCATAAAAATAGTTAACATGCATCTTGCCGATATATCTTGACAATTTATGAAACCTAATGCGTATGCAATTGGATCCCACATCCTTTCAAGACTTCTTAAGCTTCCGCCATGATTTAAAAACCATTCTTTAAAGCTTATTTTATCTAAGTCTCTTATTATCTTCATTGCACCCTCGTAATCTACTAATCCTCTAACTATCGGACTGGTTCCTAAAGCTAATGCATTTCTTAACTTATCTACCCAAGTCAATTGTTCAGTAGTGAAAAAAGCCTTTAGACCGTTAAAAGGAGCTCCTAAGGCAAATCTAAAATCCAAAGATTTTAAATCACCACCTTTATTTACAAATAAATGAGTATGTTCTTTCGGAAGCAAATTATCTAATGCTCCAACTTTTTTCATGAGTTTAAATAGATTTGCATAGTTATAAAAAAATACATGTAATCCCATCTCTATGTGGTTACCATCTTTATCTTCCCAACTTCCAACTTTTCCGCCCCAGAATGATCTGCTTTCGTAAATCTCTACTTCATGACCTTCATCAACTAGATTAACTGCCGCTGTTAAACCCGCTAACCCAGAACCTACTATTGCTATTTTCACTTTTTTTATTAATTATAACAAATCAACTTTGTATATCGCTTGAAATATGCATGATGTGTCTATATTTTTTATAGTGTAGATATACGTTTATATGTATCTATGGAAAATGTAAAAATAGAAGAAAAAATAAAGACCTCAGATGACGGAAAGGGAATTTTAATAACCAATGATGCCATAGAGCAAATATCTTCTTTATTGAAGAATCAGACTGATAAGAAAGCTCTAAGAGTTGGGGTAAGATCTGGCGGATGCAGTGGTATGAGTTATACGATGGATTTTATTGGTGGAGATGAAATAAATGCAGATGATAAAGTATATGATTATTCATTAAGTTCCGAACAAACCTTCAAAGTAATATGCGACCCAAAAAGTCTTCTGTATATTTACGGCATGCAACTAGATTTCAGTAAAGATTTAATTGGTGGAGGTTTTAATTTCGTTAATCCTAATGCTTCACAAACTTGTGGCTGCGGAAGCTCTTTTGCAGTTTAGAAAAAAATATGACAGATGACATTAATCCAATTGAATCCGATTTCAATGCTGCCTTATCTAGATATCAAGATGGCCAAGAGTTAATACCAATTGCACAAGATTTTCAAAAAATCATTCAACAAATACCCAACCACTTTGCTGCTTGGACTTGTTTATCTTGGTTGCAGCTTCTATTGAAGAATAATGAAGAAGCATTAGCAGCAGCTAGAGAGGCGGTTCGCTTAAATCAGCAAGACCCGCAAGCAAGAATGAATTTGTCCTTAGCTCTTTTGGCTACAAATAATAAAGGTGTTAGAGAGCATGTTGAATTAATTAAAAAAATGGCAATGATGATGCCTGATGTAAAGACAGAATTAAAAGAGTCAGTTGAAGACGGATTTAATAGATATCCAAACTGGCCAGAATTAACCAAAATCAATAAATGGTTAGAATTTTAAATTGTCCAGAATTTTACTATTAAGTAATGGACATGGAGAAGATTTATCTGGTAGTTTATTAGCCAAATATTTTGTAAAGAAAGGTGATCTTGTAGATGCACTACCTATTGTGGGTGATGGTGAAAATTATAAAAAAGAAAATATAAGAATAATTGGTAAAACCAAAAAATTTAGAACTGGTGGTATTGGTTATAATTCTTTTAGTGGAAGAATATTCGAAATATTTGGAGGACAAATAATTTACTTTTTTAAAAAATTATATTTGTCTTATAAATTAAGAAATAAATATGATTTTTATTTAGTAATTGGAGATATAGTTCCTGTTTTTTTTGCATGGTTTGCAAAAAAAGATTTTTTTACATATTTAGTAGCGTACTCTAGTCACTATGAGGGGAAATTGAAATTACCTTGGCCCTGTAAGTTTTTTTTAATCTCAAAATATGCAAAAAAAATATATGCTAGGGATTTTCTAACAGCAGATGATTTAACTCAACAATTAAGAAAAAAAGTATCTTTTTTAGGTAATCCATTTATGGATAAGTTTTCTTTTTTTGAAAATAAATCGAAAATCGTCCCTTTTAATATTGGGTTATTTCCTGGAAGCAGATTTCCTGAACTTTTAGATAATTTGAAATTGATTTTAGAAGTTTTAGAGACAATGTCTAAGTTTCAATATTTTGAGAATATTGCATTCAAGTTTGCCATAGTAAAAGCTCTTTCTATAGAAATAATTAGGCAGATACTAAATCAACGAAAATGGATTTACATAGAAAAAAAAGGAAAAAATGATGGTCTAGAATTTACATATGGATTCATTACGATTAATTTGAACTGGAATTTGTTTGAAGAAATATTATTTGAAAGTAATTTCGTAATAAGTATGGCTGGAACTGCATCAGAGCAGGCAATCGGTTTAGCAAAGCCAGTTATTCAAATTGAAGGCAACGGTCCGCAATTTACAAAATCTTTTGCAGAAGCTCAAAGACGATTACTTGGTAGATATGTTTTTTGTTCTACCAATTATATAAATAAGAAAGATCAAATAAATCAGACAATAAATCTAATCCTTAAAGTTATTTATCTGATAAAGCTAGACAAAAAGTTTTTGGTTTCTTGTCTTGATAATGCAAATCTAAGAATCGGAGAGAGTAATTCATGCATTAAGATAATTAATGATATAAAAGGGTTTCATGAAAAATGACTAAGCAGAAATCTGAATCAAAGTTGAAAGTGATTATTGATAATTTTTTATTGATAAATTTATTCGTTGTTATTTTTTTTGCAATATTTTTTATTTTTGCAGTAATTATGCAAATTAATGGAGTATTTATTTTCCTTAATATTTTTCAGAATCTTTGGAATCCACTCATCACACCTTTAATCACTATTTTAATTGTAAGTGCGGTAGTTAATGGAATTAATTCTTGGTGGAGGCGTAAATGGCTTTCTCAAGAAGAGGATATTTAAATTTATATATTTTTTCTTGTAATTTAATACTGATCACTTTTTGGCCCTCTAGTACTAATTTTGCTCCATCACCTAATAATAATTTCAATATTGATCCAGGCACTGGGAGTAGATCTGGTCTTTTGAGGCATCTACCTAAAGTTTTGGAGAAATACTTCATTAATACTGGCTCCGGTGCAACAGCGTTATATACCCCGGAAAATTGTTTATCTACTATTGCTTTAATTATTAATCCACATAAATCACTTCTATGAATCCAACTCATCCATTGATTCCCATCTCCGATTGGACCTCCCAGTCCAATTTTAAATACTGGAAGCATTTTTCCTAGTGCACCTCCTTCTGCTTCTAAGACTATTCCGATTCTGAAAATTACTAATCTTGAGAAAAATGGTTTTCCGTTCGCAACTTCCTCCCATTTATTGCAAAGGTTAGCTAAAAAATCGTTACCACTCTGACTATTTTCATTGAACTCTTGAGTTAAGCTTGTCCCATAAAAACCTATTGCCGAACCATTTACTATGACTTTTGGATTGATTCTGGATTTTTTCAGGGTTTCCATCAAAAACTTAGTTGTATTAATCCTGCTTTTTTTAATCTCTTCTTTTTGAATATCAGTCCATTTTTTATCTGCTATTGGTTCACCTATTAAATTAATTATCCCATCAGAATCTTTTAAATTACTTAATAGATTTTTATTGCTCCAATTTTGTTTTTTTGAAAGATCTATTTTAAGAAATTTAAATTTATCTAGCGGAATATTTATCTTCAAATTATTAATATTTTTTCTACTGATAATGCAAAGTTCGTGACCTTCTTTGAGTAAAGCTGGGACTAACTCTTTCCCCACAAAACCCGTACATCCAAGGAGTAGCAGACGCATATTTTTAATTATGTAATAGATCTAGACTATTTAAATTTTGTATCGATTGTAATTATTATGGTGTAATCAATTTAAAAAAAATTAATGAAAAAAGGTTTTGTATAATAAATTTAGAAATCTAAATAAATTAATTAATCTCATCATGACTGAGTCGATACCCAAGAAGCCCCTTAAGAAAGGAAGCTTAGTCTTTATAGATAAAAGTATTTATGATGGAAGTGTCGAGGCATTAGCTAGTGATCAAGATTTACCTAGTTATATATTTGAAGGCCCTGGGGAAATTCTAAGTATTAAAGAAGAATATGCTCAAGTAAGGTGGCGTCGTCCAGTACCAGATGTTTGGTTTAAATTAGACCAAATTAAAGAATATATAGTTTCAGAATAGTTATTCAGGAAATTATAGATTTTTTATCATAAGCCATTTTTGATTGGATTCTTTTTGCTTCTTTCATCATTTCTTTTCCATCAAATAAATAATCATCTACATATCCTTGTGTGTACTTATCCAGTTCCGATAAAGCATCTTTAACTTGAGAAAAACAATGATAAAGATCTAAACCTAAAGAGGATATTGAATTGGGCACAGATATTGACTTATAAAGCTTATCAACTTTTTCAATTTTTCTTTGGGAAAAAGTAATGTAACTGCAAAAATTATCCATCAATTCTTCATCATATGGATCAGCAGATAGTTCTTTAATTTCTTGACTCAAAGGTTTGATTATTTGGCTAATAAATTTATTAATAGGATTATAAATATTTTTAATCCAATTTTTAACTTCATTATCTTTTATTGTAGAACTATATTTTGTTGTATTAAATTTCTCTTCCCAATGTTCATTTTTGAAATTAGATGATTGTTTTAATGAAAATAGGGTTTTATCATATTGTTCTTTTTTAAAAGGATCATTAAGAGTCTCCCATGCATCTTGTATTGCAAGAAACCTATCTTTTTCACCTCCTGCATCGGGGTGATGTTGTTTAACTAAGCGACGATAAGAAGATTTAATTTCACCTTGAGTTGCATTTTCCTTTACCTCTAATTCTTTATAAAGATTTTTGATCATATCTAAATACCCTTGCCTATAGATAACCGTCTTCTCTAGCTTTAATTACAGTGTTTGATTCAAACATTGCTGTAGATAAGTATCTTTCACCAAAACTCGGAAGAATCACTATTAATCTTTGATTAATAAGCTCTTCCCTTTGACCTATTTTGATTGTTGCTGCCAAAGCAGCTCCGCTACTAATTCCTGATAAAAGGCCCTCTAATCGAGCTAATAACCTCCCATAATAAAATGCTTCGTCATCATCTATCTTGAAAATTTCATCTATTAATTGAGTATCAAGTACCTTAGGAACGAAGCCTGCACCGATCCCCTGGATAGAATGAGAACCAGCTTTTTCTCCTGAAATTACAGCGCTTTTTGCGGGCTCTACTGCATATATTTTGCAATTTGGATTAACTTTTTTTAGAAATCGAGAACATCCAGTTATGGTTCCTCCAGTACCAACTCCGGTAACTAATCCATCAATAGTTTGATTAGATTGGTACCAAATTTCTTTAGCTGTGGTTCTTTCATGAATTTCTGGATTTGCAAGATTTTCAAACTGATTAAACTGAAAGCTATTTGGAATACTTGAAGATAATTCACTTGCTAAATCTAGAGCACCTTTCATTCCTTCTTTTCCTGGAGTGAGTTGTAATTCTGCCCCATATGCTCTTAGCATTGCCCTTCTCTCAATACTCATAGTATCTGGCATAGTTAATATCAATCTATAACCTTTAGCTGCTGCAACCATTGCTAAAGCAATTCCAGTATTTCCACTTGTTGCCTCAATTAATGTTGTTTTCCCTGGTAAAATTAAACCATCTTTTTCGGCTGAATTTAACATCGAATAAGCGATACGATCTTTGACAGATGCTGATGGATTAAAACTTTCAAGTTTCGCTATTATTTCTGGATGACAATTACAGTATTTTTTTATGCGATCTAATTTTACTAATGGTGTGTTGCCAACTAAAGAAGTAATATCACCTGCTATTTCCATGGAAAGATTTTTACAAAATTAAATTTGTTCTCTATTAGTTTAAATGTATTTATATGTCTTTTATAAAAAAAACTTTAAATTGAACTTAATTTCAAAACAACTTCTTAGAAAAGATTGTTCTATAGTTTGTTTATAATATAAAATTTACAATTGTTTTATGTATTCTCTTGAAATAAGTCTAAGATATTCCCCCTTTCCCCTTTCAATTCAGAAGAAAGAGTATGAGGATATTAAAAGAATCTATGATGAAATCAAAGATTCTATGAATAGTGATAACCAAAACTCCTCTTTAATCGAATTAAGTTGTGAAAAAGTTCAGGATAAATTGATAACTGTTCTTGCTAAAGAAGTTATTTCTGTTCAGATATATGAAAAGTCAGCAGTTGCTGGTGGATCAAAAAGACCTGGATTTTCCTTAGATATTTAAAATGATCGAGATCGAGGATACTTTGCAAAATGGAGTACCTAATGTAACTTTCAAAAATGTGAGTTTTTCATGGCCAGGAAAAAATGAGCATGTAATAAATAATTGTAATTTTTCTATTAATAAAACTGGGTTATGGATGATTGTTGGTAAAAATGGAAGCGGAAAGAGTACCTTGCTTAAGTTAATTAATGGACTTCTAAAACCAAGCAATGGAGTCATAAATAAATTAGCGAACATTGGGATGGTTTTTCAGAATCCTGATCATCAAATATTAATGCCAAACTGTAGGAGTGAACTTCTTCTGAATATTAATCAAAATTTAAGTAGAAAAGATATTTCTAATAAAATTGACATTGCTCTAAACAAGGTTGGATTAGCTGGATTTGATAAAAGGTCGATTCATACATTAAGTGGCGGTCAAAAACAACGTTTAACTATTGCATCTTCATTGATAAGTGATAAGAATTTCATTCTTATGGATGAGCCCACAGCGCTATTAGATAGTTCTAGTCAATTAGCAGTTTTAGAAATAATTAAGGGCCTTACAAAGAATAAAAGAAACCCATTCACTGCTTTATGGATTACTCATCGTTTAGAGGAATTAAGTTATGCAGATGCAGTTGCAGAGATGAAGAATGGAAATTTATCAGATTGGCAGAAACCATTTAACTTTCAATATAATTAAGGTTTACCCCTTGTCATAAGGTACATGTAAGAGTTAAATTTCTATATGTTCCTCGGTAGCTCAGCGGTAGAGCGATCGACTGTTAATCGATTGGTCGCAGGTT
>ERZ802819.454-NODE-454-length-27622-cov-16.4789_pt1 | contig 27622 bp, 30 predicted proteins | sample MGYA00345647_ERZ802819 | MGnify/ENA primary metagenome ERZ802819 (study PRJEB30503, sample SAMEA104212355) | marine metagenome | biome: Westerlies Biome; feature: [SRF] surface water layer (ENVO:00010504) within the epipelagic zone...; material: water...
CAGATTATAGGGCGGCATTGTCAGACCCGCCGGCGATAGGGTGAAAATTTCAGGATCGCCTTCGGTCACACCGATTGAATGTTCAAACTGTGCCGACAGGCTTTTGTCACGGGTCACAGCAGTCCAGCCATCTGCGAGAATTTTGGTTTCATAGCGTCCGGCGTTAATCATCGGCTCAATGGTAAAAATCATGCCGGGTTCGAGCCGCATACCCTCGCCAGCCTGACCATAATGCAGAATGGTTGGCGCACAGTGAAATGTCTGGCCAAGCCCATGTCCGGTAAAATCACGCACCACGGAAAACCGCTGGCTTTCGGCAAAGGATTGAATGGCATGGCCGATATCACCAAGCGTGTTGCCAGGGCGTGCAGCGGCGATGCCGCGCATCAGGCACTCATAGGTGATCTCAGTCAAGCGTGTGGCTTTGACCGATGGTGCGCCAACATAAAACATGCGGGATGTATCGCCATACCAGCTATCCAGAATAACCGTAACATCAATATTCAGAATATCACCATCGCGCAGTGCCTTGTCGCCGGGGATGCCGTGACAGACCACATGATTCAGCGAAATACATGTTGATTTGGGAAAGCCCTTATAATTGAGGGGGGCCGGCACAGCGCCATGCTGCAGAATGAAATCATGGCATAATTTATCCAGCGCCGCGGTGGTGACGCCGGCAACAACATGCGGTGTGATCATGTCCAAAACGCTGGCAGCAAGCCTGCCGGCTTTGCGCATGCCGGCGAATCCGTCCTCGCCGTGCCGAATGACTGTTTCGTGTCGCATTCATCATCCTGTCATTTTTGGTTATGATTGGCTCTGGATAACACCGAACGCGCCCTATCTAACATAATCTGTCATTTTATGTCTGCAAAAATCAGTTTTCGCAGCGGTGCGGTCAATTGCGGCGTGATGCTGTTTGACAAAATCGGCCGATGCGCACATTCTGCCGCGCCAGCCAAACGGCACATCTATCCCAAACAGCACATTTATTAAGGTTATCATTATGCCGCTTCCACAAAACCCAACCGCCGCGATTATTGTGATTGGCGATGAAATTTTATCAGGCCGAACCAAAGATAAAAATATCGGTTGGCTGGCTGAAAATCTGAGTGCGCAGGGCATCCAGCTTGTTGAAGCGCGGGTGATTGCCGATAATCGGCAGGTGATCATAGATACGGTGCAAAACCTGTCCGCCGCTTATGATCTGGTATTTACCAGCGGTGGCATCGGGCCAACGCATGATGATATCACAACCGAGGCTGTCGCCGCGGCGTTTGACGTGCCTGTCATCCGGCACCCCGAAGCCGAGCGCCGGCTGCTTGCGCATTATGCCAATACCGATCTGGAATTTAACGCGGCGCGCCAGAAAATGGCCGATATTCCCGATACGGCTGAATTGATCGACAATCCGCTATCGGCGGCCCCCGGCTTTATTCTGGGAAATGTGCATGTGTTGCCGGGCGTGCCAAGCATTTTACAGGCGATGTATGAGGGGCTGCGCAGCCGCTTGCCGGGCGGCGTGGTGATGACCCGGATTACCGTGCAATGCGCAACCGGTGAGGGCAATATCGCAACCATTCTGGCGGCTGTTGAATCGCGCTATGAAGGCACCAGCATTGGCAGCTATCCCTGGTTCAAGCCGGGCCAGTTTGGCACGGCTGTGGTGGTCAGTGGCCTCGATGCCGAGACCACACAGAAAGCCGCAAAAGATGTTGAAACAGAGGTGCGTCAATTAGGTGTTGATGCCGCTATCGTCGGGGCTGACGGCGCCCCGGTCAGCTAGCGTTTTTGCGGCCGTGCAGGCGGGCTAGCCCCATGGCCCGTTTGGCGGATTGTTCTGACCCGTTTTTGGGTCTTTGCGGCGCGATGTCGGTACCGAAGGTTTTGGTGGCGTCGTTGAAACTGGTTTTGCCACAGCATCTGCCGATGAGGGCAATGAGCGGCGATAACGTGCGCGTGCCTCGGCTTTGACTTCCTGAAAATTGAGCGGACGATCGGCCCAGTCGCCAATCCCGATATCACGATCGAACAGGGCAACATGGCGATATTTAAAAAATGGAATAAGCGCCATGCCGGCAAGAAATCCACCGATATGCGCCATATAGGCAACGCCGCCGCCGGTTTCGTTCAAGGCTTGCGGTACCGCAACAAATTGTCCGCCAATCCAGACGCCTAAGACCAACCAGGCTGGCAAATTGATAAATCTGAAAAAAATCAAAATCAGGAAAAAACATCTGATTGCGGCCTTTGGATGCAGCATCAAATAGGCACCCAAAACACCGGCAATGCCGCCAGACGCGCCAATCATCGGGATCGTCGAACCGGGATCCAGCGCGGCCTGTGCCATCGCCGCCGCGCCGCCGCACAACAGATAGAAAAGCACAAATTTTAGCCGCCCCATAGAGGCTTCAACATTATCGCCAAAAATCCACAGATACAGCATATTGGCGCCAATATGCATCCAGCCACCATGCAAAAACATCGAGGTGAAAACAGTGCTCCATGTGGGCACCAATGACATATCTGCCGGCAGGCTGGCCGGGGTAAAAAACACCGCCGGGACAAAGCCAAGCTGATAGACAATGTTATGTGCTGCGTTGAAATCGAGTGATTCCTGCCAGATGAAGCCGCAAATACACAGGGCAATAATCATCCATGTGATCAGCGGGCGCGTCAGCGTCGGGTTGTTGTCAAATAAAGGCAGAAAAAACATTGTTGGCAGCCCGCAAGTGATAAAATCGGATCGCCGACAGCCTACAGGGCTTCGTTCGGCTTGTCATCCAATCGGCACATACGCCGGCACATGCGGTTCGGCACATGCGGTTTTTCATCGTTATTTTGGGATCATGGTGCGGGCGGGGAGACTTGAACTCCCACGGCCTAAGGCCCACGGATTTTAAGTCCGTTATGTCTACCATTCCATCACGCCCGCATGAACGTCATCTGCCAAATCTACAAAAACCCGGCAGTGGCGATAGCCCCAAACTGATAGCCCAACAGCGCCAATGACGCAAAAGAAACTCACCAAAATAGGACAATTTTTTTGCCGGATAGCGTTTGTCACGCATCTTCTGGCATTTTTTGTGTTTATTTCCGGGTTAATTTAATGTGTTTATGTAATCTGCTTATGCGCTCTTCGGCACATGATCACAGACAGGTGATTTGACTTTCGTCGATCCGCATCACAGACTCGGCTTATACAAATAGGTGATGAGGGTATCATGGACAGTCTTTTGTGCGACGAATGTGGCACCAGTTTCAATTGTGGGGCGGCGCCGGGTAAAGAACGCTGTTGGTGCATGTCATTACCGAATCTGCGCGGTAGTTTTGATCTTGCTGGCCGCTGTGTCTGTCCGGATTGTCTAACGCTTGGCAAAGCCAAAGACATCACCAAAATGCGTAAAATGAAAAAACGGCAGCGGGCGCATTCGTCGCTACGGATAAAGACCTAGGTCATTTTTGCTTTGTCTGACCACCAAGGATTGCAAATCGCCGCAAAAATGCGGCGGCGGCATCGGCCGGGGGGTGAACGCGCAGTTTAATATGTGACGGTGTGCCGGATGGTTTGACAAATATTTTGGCGGCTTCGTCCTGGCTGAAACCGGCAATTTGCGTTGCCTCAATCCAGGCCGCCATCCGGTCAGCGCGTTTGATGGTGCGCTTTACCGCGACTGGCAATTCAGTCGGCAAACCAAAGCGGAGAGACACCGCCATATCCAGCCGCTGTTCAATATCACGATAAATGCCACCAAGGGCATATTTGAACGGCGTGATCATATCACCGATCACATATTCGGGGGCATCATGCAGCAAGGCGGCAAGGCACCATTTTTGATCGGTTTTGGGCGCATTCAGCCGCACCAGACGTTCGACAAGAACACAATGCTGGGCCACAGAAAACCCGTATTTGCCACGGGTCTGGCCATTCCAGCGGCTGACCCGCGCTAACCCATGGGCGATATCTTCAATCTCGATATCAAGTGGTGATGGATTCAAAATATCGAGGCGCCGCCCACTCAGCATACGTTGCCAGGCGCGTGGCTCGGGCATATTGGTGGGTGTGCTTATCGGTTTATGCCGCTGTTTTGGCGTTTTTTTGGGCAAGTTAGCGGGGGAAACGGGCATTATCGGCCTTTTTGAAAACATCTGTGCATTTATGTTGGCACCGCGTCATATGCGGGACTGGCTGGCATGTGCGGTGCACCAGGGGCGGTTATTTTGACAAGCTGCTGGCCAACTTGCAAGCTGAACCACGTCCCCGGGCTGTTGCCAGCCGGGTTTTTGTCCTGTAATCATGCGCTGTAATTATGTGTTGGCTTCATGTCTTGGTGTTTCCCTGCGTGTGGTGTATGCAGTGAGGCGTAAGGCGCGAGAAGAGACAAAATTTATGGATTTTTTTGAAACACAGGAACATTATCGCCGGCGCGAAATGCGTGGCTGGATGACATTGATTGTCCGCGCCGCGGTGATTGGCGGATGTTTGTGGCTTGGCTGGTTGTGGGGGCATGCCGAACAAAGAAGCCTGCAGGCCGAAGCTGAGTTGGTGATCTATGAAAACAGTGTCACAATCAGCGAGCTGCGCAATGAAAATCAGGCGTTACAGCGCAGATTGGCCGCCTTACGCGCAGAAAAAACAGCTGGATTTGTATCAGGCGACAACCGCGAGCCGTTACGCCGAGTGATTGCCAACCAGATTGCAAACGGCGTCCAGCCCGAACAAATTGTGCAATCGATCCAATCTCTTGGCAGGCCAATAAATTGCCGGGTTGTGGAACAAAACGATGTTACTGTTGCGACCCCGCTATATGGCGGGCCCGAATCAAAATTATCTCTGTTTAATGGTGGTTTGAACTTGTTTATCGAGGGCAGTGCCGGCCAGCAGGCGCAACGCAACACCCCGTGGTTTGACCCTGGTGTGCCCATCAAAATTCGTCAGGTTTTCCTGAACGGGCAGAAAACTGTTTCCGGCATATTGCCGATTGAAACGATTATTCCGGCCGAAGACTGGGTCTTGCGACTGCAGTATGAAAAGGCCGATTTACAGGGTTATGTGACAGCCACAATTTTGAATTGCCCGCTACGATAGCGGCTGACACCGCCAGTCATTGTGCTGCCCGCTAATTTCTAGGGCCGTTGTATCGCAAATAATTCAGTGATTTGCGCATAATCCATATAGCCGAGCCTGGCCAGCGGTTGATAGGCGGCCACATCGACCTTGCCATCGACAATAACATCATCGGCAATATGGATGCCGGTGATGGTGCCAATAACCATGGTTGACGCCCTTATATTATTGGGTCCATTCTCGGGTTCATTATTGGGTGCCGGCAATTCAATGGCTTGCCATAAACAACATTCCAGCGCCGCCGGTGCAGCCTTGACACGCGGCACCGAAACGGTTTCACATGCCGCCATTTCCAGACCAGCTTCGTCAAATTCATTGGTGCCATAGGGAAAACTTCCCGAGCTGACATTCATCGCATCACCAAGCGCGGCGCTGACGACATTGACGACAAATTCTTTGGTTTCCAGAACATTGCGCAACGAATCCTTGGATGTGTCGCCGCCCGGTGCGCTGCTGAACATGACCATTGGTGGCTGTTCGCTGATCGCATTGAAATAGCTATAGGGGGCCAGATTTACCGATCCGTCACTGCCTTGGCTGGAAATCCAGCCAATGGGCCGCGGTGACACAATGGCTTTGAGCGGGTTGTGCGAAAGGCCGGATTGCAGATGTGTGCCGGGGGTAAAAAACATAATAACTCCTGTAAAACGCTGCGCCTGTATATAGGCTGCAATCAAATCAATCGGCAAGCATTTATCACTGTTTTTGAGTGGCTGCGGGGCGGCCTGTGCTGGCAGCTAGGATGGTTCCTTTTCGCCGTCAAATCGCAATGTGCATGCGCCGGTAACAATCTGCGTGAATAGTGATTCTTTGCACATGCGGTGCTGGGGCGCTGGCATGCCGGATTCATCGCGCCAGATTGAGGCGATTGATAGGGCGGCCAGTAAGCCAAGAAGAATCCACATCGTTCGGCTCATTCATGGCCTCCTGCGCTATGAGAAAGTTTACCATTGCGTGATATGGTCAGGCAAATCATCCTCGTCAATGGCTGCTTCCGGAAAAACGCGCCCGGCGACCGATTCTCCGGCTGCGGCCGGGCTGTTGGCATCACCGCTGATCAGGGGGTGCCAGTCTGGCAAATCCTTGCCCTCAAACAGCAACCGATAGGCACAGCTATCCGGCATCCAGCGTAATTGTGACAAATTATCGACCGATAAGACAACGCAGTCCGGCACATGCGTTTTGCGGTTGTCATAATCACGGCAACGCGCGGTTTTGCAATCCAGTAATTTGCACCCGACATCGGTGTAAAAAATCTCACTTGTGTCGACATCTTCGAGCTTGAGAACACAACATTTGCCGCAGCCATCGCATAATGACTCCCATTGTGTCGGGGTCATTTTGTCGAGGGGGGTGTTTTGCCAAAAGAATCTGTCTTGCACAATATGTCCCGGTACTTGTCTTCCTGCTGACTGATATAGCGCCGCCCCAGCGGTGTGGCATGATAGCTGTGGCTGAGTTGGAGCTGGCATACCATACCAGCTTGTGACCGGAAAAAATACTCACAACCAGCAAGATAGAATTCCCACATGCGAATAAACCGGTCGTCATAATGCTGGCGAACGCTGGCACAGTTTTTGAAAAATGCCTGACGCCATTGTTTCAGCGTTTCCTCATAATGGCCGCTCATGATCTCAACATCGGTGATTTTTAAGCCGTGCCGAATGGCGGCGGCGGACACCTGTTCAAGCGACGGCAGATAGCCGCCGGGGAAAATATATTTGTTGATCCACCGGTTGCACCGGCGGGGTCTTTGGCTGACCGCAGTCGAATGGACAAGCGCCAACCCGTCTGCTGCGAGTAATCTGGCAATGCTGGCAAAATAGCTGTCATAATGTTTCGCCCCGACATGTTCGAGCATGCCAACTGATACAATCTTGTCAAAGCGGCCGGTTTGTTGCCGATAGTCGCGCAGCGCAAAGCTGATCCGATTGGCTTGCGGTGTTGTGCGGACAGCATCGCTGGCAAACGCAAGCTGGTTTTCCGACAGGGTGATGCCGGTGACTTTGGCCTCGGGTTCAACCGTGGCAAGGGCGAAGGCCAACCCGCCCCAGCCGCAGCCGATATCCAGCACATGATCGTGCGGCTGCAGCCGCAATTTTGCCGCAATGCGGCACAGTTTGGTAATCTGCGCATCGGCCAGCGGTTCATCCGGCGAGCGAAAATAGGCGCAGGAATATTGCCGCCAGGGATCAAGAAAATTGTCAAAAAGACTGTCTTTCAAATCATAATGATGTGCCACATTTCGTTTTGCCCGACCGGGAAAATTAAGCCCGCTAAAGCGCACCAGGCGTGTATCAAGCGCCAGCACCAGACGTGCCAGCCAGTGATTTTGCCAATGTTCCCGATTGGCGACCAGCAACGCCATTAAATCGTCAATGTCACCTGACTCAATCTGCAGATCCCCATCCATATAGCTCTCGCCAAAGGCCAGATCAGGGTGCAGCATCAGCCGCCATAAAACCCGGCGGTGGGTGAGGCGAATAGCTGCCTGTGGCCCGGCCGTGCCGGCTGTTATAGGGTGCATCGGCCCATCACCGAGCGCGATGGATAATTGCCCGACGGCTAAAAATTGACGCAAAACATATTGGGCAAAGCGTATCAGCATAATATGGCAGCCCCCGAAACATCTGTTTGCTCACAGATTAAAGGCTAAATCCAAATAAAACGTTAAATTAGCGCGAAAACTGCGCCTTTTGTGTCATGCCAACTGACCATTATGAAGTTGCCGTTTCAGCCAATTCTATGCACATTACACTATGTCCAATGAACAGCGATTACCCCATGACGGCGCCAATTATCGACTTGACGAGGCGGTGGTGTCAGAGCGTGATGGTGTGTTGCGCGCCGATGATTATGACGATGTGTATTTCGCCGCGCGCGACGGGCTGGCAGAAAGCCGTCATGTGTTTATTGACGGCACCAATTTTGCCGAAACATTACACCGCCACAAACATCTGACAATCGCCGAAACAGGCTTTGGCAGCGGCCTGAATTTTTTGGCAGTCCTAGATGTCCTGCAAAAATTTTCCGATCACCAGCCCGATTACCAGATCGATTATATCGCTTTTGAGTCGCGTCCGTTACCGGCTGAGGTGATCGCCCGCACGCATGCTGGCTTTCCGTCTCTGGCTGCGCAAAGCGCAAAATTGCTGAATAATCTGCCGCCGCGCTGGCCGGGGGTGCATTTATGTCATTTTAATCAGGGGCAGGTGCGTCTGCATCTGCATTATGGGGAGGCCGAAGATTGTCTGGCACAAAGCCGTTTTTGCGCTGATATCTGGTTTCTTGATGGGTTTGCCCCGGCGAAAAATCCGGATATGTGGTCCGATGCTGTGCTCGCGCATATCGGACGGCTGACGCGGGCTGGCGGCAGGCTGGCCAGTTTCACCGCGGCCCGCATGGTGCGCGACGGGTTATCCGCCGCTGGCTTTGCGATCAGCAAAAAGCCGGGGTTTGGCGATAAACGCGATATGATCACTGGTGTCAAAACTGGTGTCAAACCACCTATCCAAACTGTGCCCGCATCCCCTAAAAGAACAGCCCCAGAAAAGAAACCACCAGAAAAGAAACCGCATGTGGGGATCATTGGTGGTGGCATTTCCGGTGCGTCTGTTGCTGCTGGTCTGCGGCACCGGCGCATTGCGGCGACGATTCTTGATGCTGGCCCGCGGTTGGCGACAGCCGCATCAGGCAACCGGCTGGCATTGCAAAGCCCGCGATTATCGGTTGATCATAATGCGGCAAGCCAGCTTTCGGCATGTTGTCTGGCCTATGCGGCAAAATGCAGTGATCAGGCGGCGGCCAGCATCGCGGGCAAGGTGGTGTCGCTTGACTGGCCGGAACGCGAGGCATCACGGCAGGATAAATTTCGACGCCAATACTGGCCGGATGATTTATTGCGTGCAGGTGATGCGAGCGCCGCTACGGTGGCTGCTGGCATGGCGATGCCGACTGGCGGTGTGGTTCATGATTACGGGCGGGTGATTGACCCGGCGCGTTTGTGCCATTATCTGGCTGGCGATACCCCCACCATATTTGATGCTGAAATAACACAGATATCGCGCCGCGACTCGGCGCTGATTCTCGATATAAAAGATGGACGGCAATACGCCTTTGACGTGATTGTCCTGGCGACAGGCGCCAGCTTGCCCAACATTTTAACATTGCTGTCGATTGACGGGGTGCGGATAGATGTTACCAGCGGACAGGTCAGTCATATACCGGAACAGCCCGGCCTTGCAGATCTGCAGGCTGGTCTCAGCTTTGGTGGCTATCTGACGCCCAGCCATAACGGGTTTCATGAGCTTGGTGCCACCTTTGACCGCAGTGGATGCGGTGATTTTGACGATGCAGCTTTTGCCCATAACCGCAAGCTCTTGCCGCCAGCCTTGCAACAATTGTTTGGTCATCTGGACAGCGCCGGGGGGCGGATAAGCCAGCGTGCCAGCACGCCTGACCGCAACCCGGTCATGGGGCGTCTGGATGATGGCATTTATCTATTGGGCGCGGTTGGGGCGCGTGGTTTCACCCTGGCACCGTTACTGGGCGAGTATCTGGCAGCGGAAATTGCGGCAATGCCAAATTGTCTGAGCCATCATATGCAGGCCACCCTCGACCCTTTTCGCTTTCGCTTGCGGCGCGGCTTATAGGCCGAGCATGTCGCGCGCCTTAAACAGCTGCCCGTGATCCGTGCAATCTGCTGACAAAAGCTGCAAAAACGCCGGGGCAATGGCATCCGGGGTGGGTAATGTTTGCGGGTCTTCGCCGGGAAAAGCCGCGGCACGCATGCTGGTCGCGGTGCCGCCGGGGTTGATCATATTGATCCGCAAATTGGTTTGTTCGGTTTCGCCAGCCCAGACCCGGCCCATCGCCTCAAGACCGGCTTTCGATACCGCATAAGCGCCCCAAAACGGATAGCTGCCAGAGGCCGCACCTGACGATACCAACACCGCGCGTGCGGCTGGGGCGGCAACCAATAATGGCTCCATCGCCTTGATCAAATGCCATTGCGCTGTCAGATTGACGGCGATCGTGTCGTCCCAAACCTCCGGCTCAAGATGTGACAGAGGCGTCAATACCCCCAACATCCCGGCATTCGCAACCAGACCATCCAGCCGTCCCCAGCGTTCATGAATGGCCGCGGCAAGGCGGGGCAGGGCTGGCGTATCGCGCAGATCATGCTCAACAATAGTGGCATGACCACCATCTGCGGTGATGGCGTCGTCAAGCTCTTCAAGCGCGCCAAGCGTGCGACCGGTGATAATGATGTCGGCACCGGCACGCGCCGCTGCCAGCGCGACAGCATGTCCAATTCCACGGCTGGCGCCGGTTACTAAAATGACCCGGCCTGTCAAATCTACTGTACTGGACATAATGTTACCTTTTGATGATTAGCGGCTGGTACCATGTGAGACACGTTTTCCGGATAGCCCGGAGGCGAGTTTGATGGGGTAATCGCCGGTAAAGCAGGCATCGCAAAATTGCGGGTTGGCGTTGTTTCTGGAAGCCTCGCCCATGGCCCGGTACAGCCCGTCAATGGAAATAAATCCGAGCGAGTCTGCGCCGATATCGCTGGCAATTTCGTCGATTGTTTTCTGCGCCGCGATCAGCTGGTCTTTGTCGGGTGTGTCAACGCCATAAAAACAGGGGCTGGTGGTGGGCGGGCTGGCAATCCGCATATGCACTTCAGCGGCACCGGCGGCGCGCATCATTGACACAATTTTTCGTGACGTGGTGCCACGCACAATCGAGTCATCCACCAGCACAACACGCTTGCCGGCCACGGTTGACGGATTTGCGTTATGTTTCATTTTGACGCTGTCATTCCGGCCTTTTTGCGTTGGCTGGATAAAGGTGCGGCCAATATAGTGATTGCGGATGATTCCCAGATCGAAGGGTATTTTTGACGCTTCGGCAAATCCGAGCGCCGCCGGCACGCCCGAATCGGGAACCGGCACAACAAGATCGGCATCAGCCGGCGACTCGAGGGCTAGCTCTGCGCCAATGGCTTTGCGGGCATGATAGACGCCGCGCCCCTCCAGAATGCTGTCGGGGCGGGCAAAATAAATATATTCAAAAATGCAAAAACGGTGGCTTTGGGGCTGAAACGGTTTGCGCGACGTTATGCCGTTTTTGTCGATCACCACCATTTCGCCGGGATCAAGGTCGCGCTCAAAGCTGGCGCCAACAATATCTAATGCACAGGTTTCAGATGCCAGCACATAAGCATCCCCCTGTTTGCCCAGAACCAGCGGGCGCACACCATGCGGGTCACGCACGCCGATCAACATATCCTTGGCAACACAGACAAGTGAAAACGCACCTTCGATCTGCTTGATGGCATCGATGAGCCTGTCGGTGACGGTGTCCTGATGCGAGCGCGCGACAAGATGCACGATAATTTCGGTATCGGAAGATGATTGAAACAGACTGCCGGTTTCAACAAGCGACGCGCGCAAACGTGCGGCATTGGTCAGATTGCCATTATGCGCCAATGCAAAGCCGCCAAATGCAAGCTCTGATGAAAATGGCTGGATTTCCATCAAAGCATTGGTTTTGCCACTTGTTGAATAGCGGTTATGGCCAATCGCTACATGCCCATGTAAAGCCTGCATTTGCGCTGACCCGGCGTCAAAATTCTCGCCGACATGACCAAGCCCGCGATGCGCATGAAAATGCCGGCCGTCAAAACTGACAATGCCGGCAGCTTCCTGACCGCGATGCTGGAGCGCATGCAACCCGAGCGCGGTGTTGATGCTGGCTTCATTCGTACCATAAATGCCAAAAACCGCACATTCTTCGTGCAGATGATCATCATCAAATGGGTGCGTTGTGGTGAGAGTCATGGGCTGTCTCTGCTGCTAAATGGGACTGTCTTTAAAAATAAATTTTTATGCCTAGCGGGTGGTTCTTAGCTGTGTTGTTCGTCTGTCACGGTCAGTTGGATTTTTCATCATCGAGCAAATCAAGACTTTTTTTGACCATTTCGGTGCCGCTGTCCATCATATTATTCATGGTTTGCGTGGCTTCGGCGCCGAGGCTGTTATGGTCAGATAGATTGGAGATTAATTTGTTAGCGTAATCATCTGGCGCATATTGTGCAAAATAACGCGCACTCTGGCTCATAATCGGTGTGCTTTGCGCCTTTTGCAGGGTTTCTGGTAATTTGCTCTCGCCTTCCAGCAGCAGAACCGCACCGATAAATGCAAACAGCACCAGTAAATAGCCACGGATCAGCCCAAAGATAACCCCAAACCAGCGATCCAGACTGCCAAGGCCGGCGCGGGTCAAACCCGGGGATAACAGGCTGGCCAGTAAAAACCAGACGATCACTGTTGCCGCAAAAGGCAGCCCCCAGGCCAAAGCCCCGCTCAACCCTTCGGCATTGATCACATCTGCAATCGGGTCTTCGAGAACCGGCCGCGCAAAATGCGCAACGACGACGGATACAACCCAGCCAATCAAGCCTAAAAATTCGCGGGTCATGCCGCGCAATATTGAAAAAATGGCTGATGTGATCAGCACCAGAATCACTGCGTAGTCGACAAATGTAAGCGCGGCAAAATCGATCATGGCAGACTTATAACAGAAATATGGGATGTCCCGATAGACACTATCATCATCAATCGATGCCCCCCATAATGTCAATTAAATCGGCCAGTGTCGTGGGCTGCGACAATTTGATTTGCGACTGTTGCGCGCTGGCTTTACGCGGCCGCGGCATAACCGCATTGTCAAAACCCAGCTTGGCAGCTTCTTTCAGCCGTGCATCAGACTGCGCGACTTGCCGTAATTCAGCCGACAAGGCGACTTCGCCGAAAAATACCGTGCGCTGTGGTGCCGGTCTGCCGGTGACCGAGGAAATTAACGCGGCGGCAACGGCGAGATCAGCGGCCGTTTCGGAAATTTTTAAACCGCCGGCCACATTCAGGAAAATATCGCGCCCCGATAGCGGCACACCGCATCGCGCTTCGAGAACGGCGGTCAGCATGGCAAGCCGGCTGCTGTCCCAGCCGACAACATTGCGTCGCGGCGTTGCCAGTGACGATGGCGCAACCAGCGCCTCTATTTCGACCAGCACCGGGCGGCTGCCCTCAATGCCGGCAAAAACCACCGCGCCGGTCACATCATCACGTCGGTCGGCCAGAAACAGCTCAGAGGGGTTTGGCACTTCAGCAAGGCCGGCTTCGACCATTTCAAACACGCCGATTTCATCGGTGGCACCAAACCGGTTTTTGACGCCGCGCAAAATTCTGAAATGATGCGACCGGTCGCCCTCAAAATGTAAAACGGCATCAACCATATGTTCGAGCACACGCGGCCCGGCAATCGACCCGTCTTTTGTGACATGGCCAACAATCAACAGCGCAACGCGGTTATTTTTTGCCGCGCGGATCAGCTCCTGCGCACTGGCGCGGACCTGTGACACGGTGCCGGGTGCCGAATCAAGGCTCGGCAAAAACATTGTCTGGATCGAATCAATCACCACAATATCGGGGCGCTCTGCACCGGTCATTGACGCGGCAATATCGCTGGCATTGGTCGCTGTGCCAAGTTCAACAGTGGCATCGGCCAGTCCCAGCCGGCTGGCCCGCATCCGCACCTGATCGGCTGATTCTTCGCCCGATATATAGGCCGCGCGGAACCCGGCGCTGGATAATTTGCAGGTCAGTTGCAGCAATAGGGTGGATTTGCCAATTCCCGGATCGCCGCCAATCAGCGTTGCCGAGCCGGGCACCAAACCGCCGCCGGCCACCCGGTCAAATTCGCTGATGTCAGATTGCATGCGCGGCAGCGGCTTGGCGGTGCTGGCGCTTTGCAGCGGTTCGAGAGTGATTTGCCGGCCATGCGCCCGCTTGCCCGGCCCGGCTGGTGCGTCTTTGCGCTCTTCGACAAGCGTGTTCCACGCCCCGCAATCGTCACATCTGCCTGCCCATTTTGGAAATGCCGAGCCGCATTGCTGGCACACATAGCTGACCGAGCTGCGTGCCATCAGCCTTGGCCGTCTTGTTTGCTGGCTGCGGTTTGTGTCAGCGGCCCTTCAGCCAGACCATGAACAAATTGATGCACTTCGGCGACGCCACTATTGTCCATCTGTTTGACATCACCGCACCATAGAATCACCCCATTATGAACCATCGCCACCTTGTCAGCGATCCGCCGCACCGATGCCATGTCATGGCTGATGGTAACGGTGGTGGCGCCGAGACGCTGCACCGCATCAATGATCAGCCGGTCAATAACGCCGCCGGTAATGGGGTCGAGACCCGATGTTGGTTCGTCAAACAGCAAAATTTCAGGCTTGTCGGCGATGGCCCGGGCCAGTGCCACACGTTTTTGCATACCACCCGATAATTCTGCCGGATATTGATCGATCACATGCGGGGCCAGACCAAGATCAGTCACCGTGGCGGCGGCAATATCGCGCGCCTTGGCTTTTGATAGTTTTTGCTGTTGGCGCAGCCGAAACGTCACATTTTCCCAAATCGGCAGCGAATCAAATAACGCGCCAAATTGAAAGGTCATGCCAAAACGACGGCGCAGATCTTCCAACGCGGCACGGCCACCCCCCAGAATCTCGACACCATCGATTTTGATGCTGCCCCGATCAGGCGTGATCAGCCCGTTCAGACATTTCAGGGTGACTGATTTGCCACAGCCAGAGGTGCCGATAACGACCAGCGATTCACCTGCCGCCACCTGTAGATTGATATCTTTTAAAACAGCGTTATCGCCAAATGATTTGGCCACGCCCTGAAGCTCAATTTTTGGAGTCGCTGGCATCTCTCACACCCCAAAAAACAGTGCAGTGACAAGATAGTTGGAAATCAGGATCAGGATCGATGCGGACACCACTGCATTCGTCGTGGCCCGCCCCACGCCTTCGGCTCCGCGCCCGGAATGATAGCCGTGATAGCACCCCATCAAGGCAATCAGAAAGCCAAACACCGCGGCTTTGATCAGCCCCAGTGTCACATCTGAAATTTCCAGATATTCAAGCGTCCGGGACAGATAGATCGCCGGGTTAAATCCAAGCCGGAATACGCCGACGATATAGCCGCCAAACACGCCGATGATATCGCCAATCAAAACCAGAAACGGCAAGCATAATGTGCCGGCCAGCAGCCGCGGTGCCACCAGATATTGCATTGGCCTTGTGGATAATGTGTCGAGCGCGTCGATCTGGTCGGTCACACGCATGGTGCCGATCTCTGCTGCCATCGAGGCACCAATGCGGCCAGCCACCATCAAACCGGCCAATACCGGCCCCAACTCTCGTGTGACCGATAGCACCACAACGGTTGCCACCGTATCTTCCGCCGAAAACCGGGCAAAACCGGTATAGGATTGCAGCGCCAGCACCATGCCGGAAAACAATGTTGTCAGCCCCACCACCGGCAGCGAGTAATAGCCAATATCAAGTGTCTGGCGGAAAAATTGTTGCCAATAATAGGGCGGGGTAAAAATCCATCTGATGGCGACCACCGAAAACAGGGTGATCCGCCCGAGAGCCGATAGAAAATTCAGCGCGGTGCGACCCATATTTTGGATAAAGCTGAGCATTAGTAACAATTGTCTCACTTCTTGCCGCGTCAATCTATCTGTTGGTTATGCCGATATTTCGGTTTTTTGGCTACCGTTAATAGAATCTTTATGAATTTAGGTAATGGCGCTTGGGGCGGGTGCCCAGTTTTGTCAGAATTTCGTAGGAAATGGTTTCGGCGTCACCAGCTATATGCGACAGATCATAACCGTCATGCAGCAATTCGACGGTGCCGGGCCGCAAATGCGCCGCATCAACATCGGTCACATCGACGGTCATGCTATCCATCGATACTTCGCCAACCACCGGTGCGGTCTGGCTGCCGATAAGCACCTGCGCCTTGCCCCCGAGCATGCGACTATAGCCATCGGCATACCCCACCCCGATGGTGGCGATTGTCGAATCACGGCCGAGCTGGTGTGTGCCACCATAGCCCACACGATCGCCGGCTTTGGCGCGTCGCACCTGCATGATCCGCGCTTGCCACCTGACCACGGGGGCCAGCTTGCCTGTTGGAATATCGCCCGGATGCACACCATAAAGGGCGCTACCGGGGCGTGTCATTTGAAAATGGAAATCGGGTGACAGCATGCTGCCGGCACTGTTGGCAAGGCTTGCAGGCATGCCGGGAAACCAGCTGCGCAACTCGTTAAAAGCGGCCAACTGCGCGGCATTGGTCGGGTCACCGGTAACTTCGGCAGATGAAAGATGGCTCATGATATAGCGGCAATCAAGACCATCGAGCGCGGCTTTGTTCTGGATCAACCAGTCGGCTTGATCAGCGTCCAGGCCAAGCCGGGTCATGCCAGTGTCGATATGCAGCATGGCTGGCAATCTGCCGGACCCGGTTTTTTGTCGCTGCTGGCTGAACAGGCGCCAGCGTGACAGCTGTTCAAGATCATTCAATACGGGGGTGATCCGAAATGCGGCATAATCGTCAAGCTGGTTCAGATGACAGCCATGCAGGGTCATAATATGCAGCCGCTCATAGCCGCCTTCGTCAAGATGCTGGCGCAACTCAATGGCTTCGCCAAGATTTGCCACAAAAAACTCGGTGCATCCGGCACGGGCCAGTGCCGTCGCCACCTCTTTTGCGCCTAATCCATAGCCATTTGCCTTGACCATTGCGGCGGTTGTTGTGGCGGCAGATGACAGGCTGTCGATGTAGCGCCAATTGGTAATGATAGCGTCAAGATCGATCCGCAAACAGCTATCGGCATGTCCCATCATCGGCAGTGACATTCGGTCTAGAATCCTTCAGGAAGCTGACTGGCATCGGTGAGATCAGTAAAATGTGTAAAGCGCTTTTCGAAATGCACCTGAACCGCGCCGGTGGGGCCATGACGCTGTTTGGCAACAATCACTTCGGCTTTGTTTTCAGATGTTTGCATGCGCGATAGCCATTCATCATGCCGGATGTTGAAACTGTCTTCTGATTCTTCCATTTTGCGTTCGGGTTCACGTTTATTCAAGTAATATTCTTCGCGATATACAAACATCACCACATCAGCATCCTGCTCGATTGATCCTGACTCGCGCAAATCTGCCAGATTTGGCCGTTTGTCCTCGCGCATTTCGACCGCCCGCGAAAGCTGCGACAGCGCTACCACTGGTACATTCAAATCCTTAGCAATCGCCTTTAGCGTGCGGCTAATGTTGGAAATTTCCTGTACGCGGTTTTCTGATCTGACGCCAAGCTGCGGGGTGAGAAGCTGTAAATAATCGACAACGATCAGGCCAAGCCCGGAGGTGCGCTTTAACCGGCGGGCGCGGCTGGCCAATTGCGATACCGATAAAGACGGGGTGTCATCGATAAAAAAGGGTGCTGTTGAAATGCTGTTACTGGCGCTAACCAATCTGTCGAATTCAGGCCCGTCCAGCTTGCCACGCCGGATCTGTTCTGAGTCAATTTGCGCGCGTTCACTCAAAATTCTTGTGCCAAGCTGTTCGGCCGCCATTTCCAGCGAGAAAAACGCAACAGGAACAGATGCCTCGCCGCTGCGGGTGGTGGTCGCCGCATGAAACGCAATATTAGTGGCGAGCGCGGTTTTACCCATCGCCGGACGACCAGCCAGAATAATCAAATCCGATTTATGCAAACCGCCAAGTAAATTATTCAGATCGGTCAGACCGGTGCTGGTGCCAGACAGGTGACCATCGCTTTTGCGTGCCAGATCCGCCTGAGTGATGCTGGCGGTGATCACACTATCAAACCCACGCAGCCCGGCACTTGCCGTTTCGGTCTCGGCCAATTTGAATAATTTTGCCTCGGCAGCTTCGATCTGCAGATTTGCCGGTGCCTCAATGGTTGGCTGGCTGGCGTCAAAAATCACCTCGTCGCCAATCAGAATCAGTTCGCGGCGGATATGCGCTTCATAAATGGTATGCGCGTAATCAGGCGCCTGAGTGATGCTGATAACACCATCTGCAAGCTCGCTGAGGTAACTGCCGACATCGCCATCTTCAGCCTCGGCGCTATTGGCAAAAAAGCTATTGAGTGTCACTGGGTTGGCCAGCTGGCCGCGTTCGATGAGCCGCTGCATCGTGGTGAAAATACGGCCATGCAACGGATCATAAAAATGGGCGTCGACAAGCCGGTCATCGATGCGTTCGATGACGCTGTTATCGAGAAGAATCGCACCCAGCAAATTTTGTTCAGCCGGCAGATTATGCGGCATGCTGCGTGGCGCTGTCGACGGCGCACCCGCCAGCGGAAAATCCTTAATATTTGTCAGTTCGTCAGCCATAGACAATTTATAACCAATACTGCGCAACTTCACATCAGCTTATTGCCCGCCAGCCGATGTTACTTGTGGGGATTATGGGGATAAAAAAAGCCGGGGTTATCGCCCCGGCTTTTATCAGTCTTTATATCAGTGAGGCTATAGCGTTATGCCACTGATGCTATGATTGGTCGTCATCTGCCGCATCGCTGGCATTCTCGGCGCCGTTCGCCGCGTCATCGCTTGTGGCGGCGGCATTAGCTTCGGCATGGCTTGCCTGCTGTTCTGCTGGCGCATCATCAACCTCATCATTGACCTCACCGGTCACGGCGATACCCGTTTTCAGCTGGGTTTCGGCTTCGGCAAGTGACCGTGCAATATTGACGATGACCGATACGGACACCTCAGGATGCAAGCGGATACGGGTTTCGGTCAGACCAAGCGCTTTGATGGCGCGATCCATAACCACCTGACTGCGGTCAATGGTAAAGCCGGCTTCGGTAACAGCCTCGGCAATATCGCGTGATGTGACCGAGCCGAACAACTGGCCCATTTCCGACGCTGCCCGCACCATGTTGACAGCCAGTCCGTCCATCTTTTTGGCTTCGGTTTCAGCTTCAGAACGCTGTGTCAGATTGTCAGCTTCACGCTGCGCGCGCTCTGACTCAAACCGCTCCATATTGGCTTTATTTGCCCGCAAGGCTTTGCCTTGAGGCAGCAGATAGTTCCGCGCATATCCGGGTTTGACATTGACCAGATCGCCCATCTGGCCAAGCTTTTCGATGCGCTCAAGAAGAATAATTTGCATGTTATTGATCTCCTGTGATCCGGCTATGCCTATTCGGTGACATAAGGCATAAGTGCCAGAAAGCGCGAGCGCTTGATGGCGGTTGCGAGTTCACGCTGTTTCTTGGCTGATACAGCCGAGATGCGTGATGGCACAATCTTGCCGCGTTCCGAGGTAAAGCGCAGCAACAGCTTGGTGTCCTTATAGTCAATTTTCGGCGCATTCGGGCCTGAAAACGGACATGCTTTGCGACGACGGTTAAACGGCTTGCGAACAGCTTCGCGTTTGATTTCTAACTGTGTCATGGATTAGTCCTCGCTCTTTTCAGTGCTGTCATCTTTGGCGGCGGGCGCGTTACCATCACCATGCTCGCGCGGGCCACGAGACGAACGCTCGGTTTTTGCCTGCATCATGATTGATGGGCCGTCTTCAACTTCTTCGATATGCAGGTTCAGAAACCGCAAAACATCTTCATTCAGACCCATGATGCGCTCATATTCGCGCAATGCCTCGGGGCCTGTTTCCATGTTGAACATGACATAATGGCCTTTCCGGTTTTTCTTGATCCGGTAGGCAAGGCTCCGCAAGCCCCAATATTCGCGTTTCTTAATTGAACCGCCAGCAGATGTGATGATTTCGGCAAATTCATCTGCCATGGCTTCAACCTGGGCAGAGGTAATATCTTGGCGTGCGATAAACACGCTTTCATACAAGCGCATGATAACTCCTTATGGCTCATTGTTGATATGCGCTGAGGTGGCCTGTGGCCGCCTTGCTTGCATCTCAACCAACCGGATTTTTCCGGCAAGGATTTAGACCAGTGATGTTAGGCCTGACGGCGATGTTGCTGTCAAACTGCTGTGCACAATACACAATACTGGCGGGTTTGCAAGCCTTTGCTTGGGTTTTTAAGGGTTATAAGGGGCGTCTGCTGACTGCCGCGATTGCCGCAAAAACTTGCCTTCTTGATGAAAATCTGGAATAGCTCAACCCAGTCATGGCTTTCTCGGGCAAAGCTTACAGCGACCTTGGGCAAAGCTGAGTGCGAACATTTTTTTGCCAGCCGGCGCGTTGGCGTTTAATGGATCTGAAAATATGTCATCTTTCACCACCGCTTTTTTATTCCCGGGTCAGGGCTCGCAGGCCGTTGGTATGGGCGTCGCCCTTGCCGCATCGCATCAAGCCGCTAAACATGTGTTTGACGAGGTAAATGACGCTTTAGACGAAAATCTGTTTGATATTATGGCGCATGGCCCGGATGACCTCATTCGGATGACCCGTAATGCGCAACCGGCCCTGTTTGCCACATCAATGGCGGCGGTGCGGGTGCTTGAGGCCGAACTGAAGGCGCCATTATCGAGCCGGAATGCGGTTTGTGCAGGCCATTCGCTTGGCGAATATGCTGCTTTGGCGGCGGCGGGTAGCTTGCCTATTGGTGCCGCTGCAAAATTGCTGCGCCAGCGCGGTGATGCCATGCAGGCGGCGGTTCCGGTTGGTGCCGGCGCGATGGCGGCTATTCTTGGTGGTGATGAAGACCAAATTACCGCGATCATTGCCGCGTCACAGGATGCCGGGCTTGTTGAAATTGCCAATGATAACGCACCGGGACAAATTGTGATTAGCGGCGCGGCTGAGGCGGTCGATAAGGCCATTGACGAGGCGAAAGCCGCCGGGCTGCGACGGGCGATCAAGTTGCCCGTGTCGGCACCCTTTCATTGCGGTTTGATGGCACCGGCCGCGGCGGTAATGCAAGAGGCGCTGGCCGACACCCCGATCAAAGATGCGGTGATGCCGGTATTTTGCAACGTCACCGCGGCAGCGGAAAACGCCGCTGATAAGCTGCGGGCCAATCTTGTTGAACAGGTCACGGCGCGCGTGCGCTGGCGCGAATCTCTGCTGGCGATGCAGGCCGCTGGATGCGGTCTTTATATTGAGTTGGGCACTGGTAAAGTGTTGTCGGGTCTGGTCAAGCGCAGCCTTGATGCCGCCAGCGTGGTGAATTTGGATGGGCCTGACGATCTGGACAGCGTGCTGGCCGCACTGTAGAACTGTCATACCGCGTGGCGGTATCAGCAAAAGGACTTTGATTTATGTTTGATCTTACGGGTAAGACGGCACTTGTCACCGGGGCAAGTGGCGGGATTGGCGAAGCCGTCGCGCGCGCTCTGCATGCGCAGGGCGCCACGGTTGTGCTGCATGGCACGCGGGCCGAAAAGCTGGAAGCGTTGCAAAAAGATCTTGGCGCGCGCGCTTTTGCGCTGGCTGTCGATTTGTCTGACCGTGACGCTGTCGCTGGTCTGGTAGATGCCGCTAGCGCGCTGGCAGGGCCGATATCGATTCTGGTCAATAATGCCGGGATAACCCGTGATGGGTTATTGATGCGGATGAAGGACGATGATTGGGACTCGGTGCTTGAGGTGAATATGACCGCGTCGATGAGCCTGTGCCGGGCGGCGATGCGCGGCATGATGAAAGCCAGAACCGGGCGGATCATATCGATCTCATCTGTTGTTGGTGTGACTGGCAATGCCGGACAGACAAATTATGCGGCGTCAAAGGCCGGCATGATCGGCTTTAGCAAATCACTGGCAGCCGAGGTGGCGAGCCGCGGTTTGACGGTTAATGTTGTCGCCCCCGGCTTTATCGAAACACCGATGACCGATGTGCTCGACGAGTCGCAAAAATCTGCATTGCTGACGCGGGTGCCTGCCGGACGTTTGGGGCATGCTGATGAAATTGCCGCGACGGTGGCGTTCCTTGCCAGCGATGAGGCCGCCTATATTACCGGTGCGACACTGCATGTGAATGGCGGCATGGCAATGCTTTGATTTCGGTGTTCAAACCGCTATAGTTAATAAACAGGCTGGCATATCATGAAAAACTATGGTATCTGCCGCCAACTTTTATTTCTCCGGCCACTTTCGGCCAACATCCAAGCTTCTAAGAGGGGGCACTTATGAGCGATATTGCAGATCGTGTTAAAAATATTGTTGTTGAACATTTGGGCGTAGATGCTGACAAGGTCGTCGAGGGCGCAAGTTTCATCGATGATCTTGGCGCTGACAGCCTTGATACAGTTGAATTGGTTATGGCATTTGAAGAAGAATTTGGCGTTGAAATCCCAGATGACGCTGCAGAACGTATCCTGACGGTAAAGGATGCGGTGTCTTTCCTCGAAGAGAACGCTGGTTAACAACCACGCCTGAATATAGTTGTGTATCGCTGTGTAGATGGTGATACACAACCTTTGTTTGACCAACATATTATCCTGGAGGGTTGCTTTGCGTCGAGTCGTAGTTACCGGATTAGGAATGGTTACCCCGCTCGGGTCGGGGGTAGACCATAATTGGTCAGAGATTACCGCCGGCAAGAGCGGTATTTCCAAAATCGAAAATTTTGATGTGTCTGATATCAGCTGTCGGATTGCCGGTCAGGTGCCCGGCGCTGGCCAGCCAGGCGGGTTAAATCTTGATGACTGGATCGAGCCGCGCGAACAGCGCAAGCAAGACAGGTTTATTCAACTTGGTCTGGCGGCGGCATGTCAGGCGGTTGAGGATTCCGGCTGGAAACCTGATGACCGTGAGGCACAAAACCGCACGGGCGTCATGATCGGGTCTGGCATTGGTGGGCTCGAATCAATTGTCGTTACAGACCAGCTTATGCATGAAAAAGGCCCGCGACGCATAAGCCCGTTTTTTATTCCATCGGCGCTGATCAATCTTATTTCTGGCCATGTGTCGATCCGCTACGGGTTTCGTGGCCCGAACCATGCTGTTGTGACGGCCTGTTCGACAGGTGCGCATGCCATTGGCGATGCTGCCCGTATGGTGGGGCTGGATGATGCTGATGTGATGGTCGCAGGTGGCGCCGAAGCCGCCGTATGCCGGATTGGCATGGCTGGCTTTGCCGCCGCCCGTGCCTTATCAACCGGCTATAATGACACCCCAGAGGTGGCATCGCGGCCATGGGACAAGGGACGTGATGGCTTTGTCATGGGTGAGGGCGCCGGCATTGTTGTGCTGGAAGAGCTGGAACATGCCAAAGCCCGTGGCGCAAAGATTTATGCCGAGGTTAAGGGCTATGGCATGTCGGGTGACGCCCACCATATTACGGCACCGGCTGATGATGGTGATGGGGGGTTTCGGGCTATGCAGGCAGCGATTAAACGTGCCGGGCTGACCGCAGCTGATATTGATTATGTCAATGCGCATGGCACCTCAACACCGCTTGGTGATGTGATCGAGGCAAAGGCCGTCGCCAGGCTGCTTGGTGACGCCATTGGCAATATATCAATGTCATCGACGAAAAGTGCGACCGGGCATTTATTGGGTGCGGCCGGGGCTATTGAGGCAATTTACTCAATAAAAACAGTTGAAACAGGTCAGTTGCCACCAACATTGAACCTCAATGACCCGGAAGATGATGTGGCTGGTTTTGATTTAGTGCCGCTGAAAAGCCGCCAGCGCGAAGTGCGCAATGCCATGTCCAATTCATTCGGATTCGGTGGCACCAACGCCTCGTTGATTGTCGGTCAGGTGAGGTAATGCGCGGATCTGCCGTTCGGTTGATCATCCGGCCGGCATTTCTTTCCGGGCTGCTGGCGCTGTTAATGGTGCTCGCCGCCTGGCTGTGGGTGGCGCAAACGCTTGATCGTCCGGGCCCACATTCCGATGATGCTGTTGTTACAATTACCGCTGGCAGTGGTCACGCCACTGTCCGATGGGAATTGCAACGCGCCGGTGTTTTGCATCAGATCTATCATTATGACGCGGCGCGGATGCTGGCTGGCAAAAAATTTGTGCCGAAAGCTGGTGAATTTCTGCTGCCCGCCACGGCAAATCTGCGGCAGATTATGGATATCCTGCATGCTGGCAAAAGCCTGCAGCGACGCCTGACGATTGTCGAAGGCCAAACCAGTGCCGAGATCATCGCGGCGCTTGACGCGATGCCGCATTTGACCGGCAGCATTGACCCCGGCGTTGCCGAAGGCAGCTTGTTTCCGGACACTTATTTTTACACCTATGCGACCAAAAGAGGTGATCTGATCACCCGCATGCAAGACAAGATGCAGATGAGTCTTCTTGCAGGCTGGGTCAATAGACAGGCTGATTTGCCCTATAGCACGCCGGAAGAGGCGTTGATTATGGCGTCAATTATCGAAAAAGAAGCCGCCAACAGCGCTGAACGGCGTCTGGTTGCGGCGGTATTGGTGAACCGGTTAAAGCGCGGCATGCGGTTGCAATCTGACCCCACAGTGCGCTATGGCATCACTATTGATCGACCCCGTCCTATCAGCAAGGCTGATCTGCGCCGCAAGACCCCGTGGAATACCTATATGATCGCGGGCTTGCCGAAAACGGCAATCTGCAACCCAAGTCTGGACTCGATTGACGCGGCATTGCATCCGGCTGACAGTGATTTTTTATATTTTGTGTCTGATGGTTTTGGTGGATTGCGGTTTGCGAAAACCTTGGACGTTCACAATAAAAATGTCAGACTATATCGTCAGGTTGAAGGGCAAAACCCAAAGGGATCAAAACCATGAAGACAGCAGCTAACGCGGCCTCATCTAAATCTATGGAAATGGCGGGGCGTCGTGGCTTGATGTTGGTGCTGTCATCGCCGTCCGGGGCTGGCAAAACCACCATTGCCAGACGGCTTCTGGCCGAAGATGAGGGGCTGGAGTTATCGGTGTCTGCCACCACGCGGCAACGCCGGCCGGGCGAGGTTGAGGGCAAGGATTATCATTTTGTCAGCACCTCTGATTTTCAGATTATGATTAATGATCGTGCGCTTTTGGAATATGCAAAAGTGTTTGATAATTATTACGGCACACCCTCAGCGCCGGTTATGGCGGCGCTTGCCGAAGGCCGCGATATGTTGTTTGACATTGACTGGCAGGGCACCCAGCAATTGGCTGATGCCAGCCGCGAAGATCTGGTGTCGGTTTTTATTCTGCCACCATCAACGCGTGATTTAGAACAAAGATTACTAACGCGGGCGCAGGACAGTGCAGATGTGGTGGCGGCGCGTATGTCGAAAGCTGCTGATGAGATCAGCCATTACCGCGAATATGACTATATCTTAGTGAATCGCGATATTGATCTGGCCGTGGCGCAGGTCAAGGCGATTTTGCAGGCCGAGAGATTGCGGCGAGACCGTCAATTGGGGCTTACAGATTTTGTAAAGAAATTGCGCGCCGGCTATTAGGGTGCGGTTGCGCTAGCGGCCTCAAACTGGCGTGCCAATTTGCAAAAACTCTCGATATCTAATTGTTGCGGTCTGGCTTCCGGATCGATTCCGGCGGCTGCCAGTAATTGCTCACCATTGATCTTTTTCAGCGAGCTGCGCAGCATTTTGCGGCGCTGACCAAAAGCTGTGCGTGTGATCAGTTCCAGTGCCTGTGCCGAGCAGTCATAGCGTGGTTGCGCCAATGGCACAATTTGCACCACCGAGGACATTATTTTCGGGGCTGGCACAAACGCCTCGGCTGGCACGTCAAACAGAATTTCGGCGTCGGCATAATAGCCGGTCAGAACGCTCAGGCGGCTATAGGCAGGGTCGCCGGGCCGCGCTGTTATGCGTTCGGCAACTTCGCGTTGAAACATCAAAGTCATTGATTCAAACGCTGTCGCATGCGCCAGCCAGCGGATCAGTAATGTTGTTGCAATATTGTAAGGCAGGTTGGCAATAATGCGGCGCGGGGCCGTGCCAAATTCCCAAATCGGACTTTCCAGCGCATCTGCTTCGATCAATGACAGGCGGTCGCCGGCGGCCGTGCATAAGGATGATAATATCGAGCCGGCACGCCGGTCTTTCTCGATGGCGATGACATGCGCTGCATGTTCCAGAAGCAGCGCACGTGTAAGACCACCCGGGCCGGGGCCAATCTCGATCGTGGTGCCGGTTAATGGGCCGGCACTGCGGGCTATTTTGCGGGTCAAATTCAAATCAAACAGGAAATTTTGTCCGAGCGATTTGCGCGCCCGCATATCCATGCTTTCAACAAGCTGGCGTAACGCTGGCAGGGCGTCAACACGGGCTGTCAGCGCGGCATTTGAGTCGGATGTCATGTCGATGAGGCCTGTGCCGCAGCCGCCATTTTACGCGCCATTTTAATCGCCGCCATCAAGCTGTCAGGCCGCGCCGTACCCGAACCGGCAATATCCAGCCCGGTGCCGTGATCAGGTGATGTGCGGATAAAATCGAGCCCCAATGTAATATTCACACCACCAAAAAAATCTAATGTTTTAAGGGGGATAAGAACCTGATCATGATACATGCCCAGAACCGCATCATAGGTTTTGCGGGCCTCGGCATGGAACAGGGTGTCGGCTGGGTGGGGGCCGGTGATATTAATACCAGTTTGCTGCAAACGGGTGATAGCGGGCTGGATAATGTCCTGATCCTCGGTGCCTATGCTGCGATTTTCCCCTGCATGGGGGTTCAGGCCGGTAACAGCAATGCGCGGTGCGGTCATGGCAAAATACCGTTTTAAGCTGGCATCCAACAAATGTCCGGCAGCGATGATTATGTCCTGTGACAAGCTGCCAGCCACCGCGGAAATGGGTATGTGGATGGTCAGCGGCACCACTTTTAAATCATCACAAGCCAGCATCATCATCGGCCCGCCAGCATCAACCTGACCGAGACTTGCCAGAAATTCGGTATGCCCCGGATAGCCAAATCCGGCATCATATAGGGATGATTTCTGGATCGGATTTGTCACCATGCCACTTGCCGCACCGGAACGGCAAAATTTGGCGGCGGTGGTAATTGCATCCACCACAACCTGACCATTGCGGCTATCGGGTGAGCCGGCGATCGGCGGCACCGGCCAGTCAATCGGCATAATATGTAAAGCGTCCTGATCGGCGTTGAACTGATCCGGGTGCGTGATGGTTTTGATGGCAATAGGGGTGCCAAGCGTGGCGGCGATTTCGGCCATACGGTCTGGCGCCTCAATCACGCAGATGTCGCGATGTCCGGCACACCATGATTTGATGGCGATCTCGGCGCCAATACCGGCGGGCTCGCCCGGTGTCACAATTAAAGGACGGGAATCTGGCATGATATCAGAAACGTTCAACGACCGCGGCGCGGCGTAACCGCAATAAATAGCGTTCACCAAGCGACCCAAAGAATTTTTCGACAATGACCTGCTCGATTTCCCGGCGGGATGGCAGGGCGATCTGTGCCTTTTCGCGCTTGCATAACATGAAAACCGCAATCCCCTCGCTGAATGATAATGGCGCACTGGCGATGCCTGGTTGCAATTCATTGACCAGTGTCAGCATTTGCGGGGCGAGACTGCCAACGCGAATATTCTCGAGCGCGCCTTGCATGTTTGATCCGTAGCTGTCATGCAATTTGGTCAAATCCGGACAGCTCGATATATTGCCAGTGTCACGCTCAAGGCGGGCGGCGGCTTCGAG
>ERZ802819.455-NODE-455-length-27570-cov-18.7767_pt1 | contig 27570 bp, 29 predicted proteins | sample MGYA00345647_ERZ802819 | MGnify/ENA primary metagenome ERZ802819 (study PRJEB30503, sample SAMEA104212355) | marine metagenome | biome: Westerlies Biome; feature: [SRF] surface water layer (ENVO:00010504) within the epipelagic zone...; material: water...
TCAGTAATAGATAATTGTATATTTTGATATTTGTCTTCTAAGGAGATTCTTATCTCATTAGAAAACTCAAAAAAAGGCTTCCCTAAACTTGTATGTACAATTGTAATTAACTTAGGGAAAATACCATTTCTGTAAAGCCCTGATCCGATTGCTTTAGATAAAGCTTCTTTTGCAGCAAATTTTTTTGATAGAAAAGAACTTTTATTAAAAGTTTTTTGATACTCTCGTAATTCTGATTCAGATAAAATCTTCAAAGCAATCTTATTTCCAAATCTATCAATTAATCTTTCGAATCTTATGTTATCTACAAGATCTACACCTATGCCCTTAACCATTATCAATAGCGCTCCTAAAATCATTTACAGCTTGCTTAAAACCTTTAAATATAGAATCTGCAATTATTGCATGTCCTATATTTAGCTCCTCTATTTCAGGTATTTTACATATATCTGATAAATTAGATAGGTTTAAACCATGTCCTGCATGAACTTGTAACTTTGATTCTGATGCAAATTGTGCTGCCACTTTAATACGATTAAGTTCTTTATTTTCTATATCACTATTCATAGCATTTGCATATGAACCTGTATGCAGTTCAATACATGTAGCGCCAGATTTAATTGCATAATCTATTTGTGAAATATCAGGATCAATAAACAAAGAAACTTTTATTTTATTATTTTGAAATTTATCAATTGAGTTCGATAGTAGATTAAACTGATCGCTGCTCATACCAATAATATCTAACCCTCCTTCTGTAGTAAGTTCTTCTCTCTTCTCTGGAACAATACAACAATAGTCAGGTTTAGCTGCCATACATATATCTATCATCTCATTTGTTAAGGCCATCTCAAGATTCAAAGTCTTTGCAATAGGACGTATATCAAATAAATCCTGATCTTGAATGTGCCTTCTATCTTCTCTTAGATGAACAGTAATTAAATCAGCACCATTTTGCTCTGCAATATTTACTGCCTCGATTAGTGATGGATAATCAGTATTCCTGTTGGTTCTGATAGTAGCAATATGATCAATATTTACGCCAAGTCTAATTTTATTTTTTTCCATTTTTTAATGAAGATAAATTAGAAAGTTTTTTAATAATTGGTTCATACTCCTCATTGTAACTAGATTTTCCTGTAATAGCATTCAGCAAATCATATGTTTCTATTTCTAACACTTCTTCAAAGATTTTTTTATGGTAATCATTGAGCAGTTCATATTCTTGATTAAGGAAGTTTTGCAAGAGAATATCAAGTTCTCTTATACCTTTTCTAGATTTCCAACGAAGTTTGTTTAAGCTCATATTAAGCTTTTACAAGCATTTTTTTTATCTCAGATATTGCTCGAGCAGGGTTAAGATTCTTGGGGCATGTTTTAGTACAATTCATAATAGTATGACATCTGTATAGTTTAAATTTATCAGCTAAATTAGATAGTCTCTCTTCTTTTGCTGTATCTCTACTATCAATTATCCATTTATATGCATGCATTAATGTAGCAGGTCCAAGATATTTATCAGAATTCCACCAATAACTTGGGCAACTTGTCGAACAACAAGCACACAGTACACATTCAAAGAGACCGTCAAGTTTACTTCGATCTTCTTGAGATTGAATGTGTTCACGTTCTGGTTTCTTGTCTGTAATTAACCAAGGTTTAATTGATTTATATTGTGCATAGAAGTTATTTAAATCTGGCACTAAATCTTTAATTACAGGCATATGTGGTAAAGGATAAAATTTTAGCTTTGTCTCTGTTGATATATCTGTGATACAAGCAAGATTATTAGTACCGTTGATATTCATAGAACAAGAACCACAAATTCCCTCTCTACATGACCTTCTAAATGTTAAAGAGGAGTCAATTTTACTTTTTATATAAATCAATACATCCAATGCCATTGGACCAAAGTTATCTTTATTCAATAAATATGTATCGGTATAAGGATTACTCTTAGTATCTGGATTATATCTATATATTTCTACAGTAAGCATATTCTCAGATTTATTAACATCAGAAAATGTTTTACCTTTTCTGACAATTGAATTTATTGGTAGTGTAAATTTAGCCATTAATATGTCCTTGCTTTAAGCGCAACAGTTTCCATTTCATCTGTCAATGTCTCTAATACAACATCTTTATAGTTATAAGTAGGTTCTCCATCATCTGTAACTGAAACGAGAGAGTGTTTCAGCCAGTTTTCATCATCTCTTTCCGGAAAATCATCTCTTGCATGAGCCCCTCTTGTCTCCTTCCTTTCTGATGCCGAATATAAAGTCGCCAATGACTGGTAAAGAAGATTGTTAAGTTCTAAGGTTTCAGCTAAATCTGTATTCCAAATCATAGATGAATCAGATAGTTTTATGTTTTCAAAATCTCTAAATAGACCTTTCATAATTTCTATACCTTTATTCATTGTTTCTTGATCTCTATAGACTGGAGCATATCTTTGCATTGTTCTTTGCATAGTATCTCTTATTTCAGATGGATTTATATCACCATTAGCATTTTTAATAGTTTCGAACCTTGAAATAATTTTATCTATAGATGAGCTTGAAATATTTGGATGTGATTTTGGTTTATCTTTTAGAACTTCAATAGCTCTATCAGCAGCTGACCTTCCAAACACAATCAAATCTAACAGAGAATTTGAACCGAGTCTATTAGCCCCATGAACAGATACGCATGCACCCTCGCCAATTGCCATAAGTCCCTCTACAACAGAATTCTCATTATTTAAAACTTCTGTATTGTAATTAGTCGGTGTTCCACCCATATTATAATGAACAGTAGGTATAATTGGTATCGGCTCTTTTGTAACGTCTACACCCGCAAAGATTTGTGCAGTTTCAGCGATACCCGGTAATCTTTCATTTATAGTTTCATGTCCAAGGTGCTCAAGATGAAGATGTGCATGATCCTTTTCTGCGCCTACGCCTCTTCCTGCATTTACTTCCATTTGAATTGCTCTACTCACGACATCTCTTGATGCAAGATCTTTAGCATTTGGAGCATATTTAGGCATGAAACGTTCACCATCTGAATTTGTTAGGTATCCCCCTTCGCCTCTAGCTCCCTCAGTAATCAGACAACCTGCACCATATATCCCAGTAGGATGGAACTGAATAAATTCCATATCTTGTAATGGTAAATTAGCCCTTAATACCATTGCATTTCCATCACCCGTACACGTATGTGCTGATGTTGACGACAAATAAGCTCTGCCGTATCCCCCTGTAGCAAGTATTACCATATGAGACTGAAAAAGATGAATTTTACCATCTTCGAGACACCAAGCTAAAACCCCAACACATTTGCCATCTTCAAATAGTAAGTCTATTACGAAATATTCAATGAAGAAATCAACTTCATTTTTTAATGACTGCGTATAAAGCGTATGAAGTATTGCATGACCTGTTCTATCTGCTGCAGCACAAGTTCTCTGTGCGATACCTTTACCATATTCTGTTGTCATTCCACCAAACGGTCTTTGATAGATTTTACCTTCTTCTGTACGAGAAAAAGGAACACCGTAATGTTCCAGTTCAATTATAGACTCAACAGCGTTTTTACACATATATTCAATAGAATCTTGATCGCCAAGCCAGTCTGAACCTTTTACAGTATCATACATATGCCATCGCCAATCATCTTCGCCCATGTTGCCTAATGCTCCGCTGATTCCACCTTGAGCAGCAACTGTATGACTTCTTGTAGGAAATACTTTTGAGATACACGCAACTGATAAATCAGATTGAGATAATCCCATAGATGCTCTTAAGCCTGATCCACCAGCACCAACTACTAGAACGTCATGTTCATGTTTTACTAAGTCCATTTTTTATATGCTCGCTAAAATTAATATGGTTAAGAAAAAAGAAATAATATGAAAAAGTTTAGATAATGAAATTACATTTTTTTGTATTGTCTCAGTATGTATATAATCTTCAATTATAACTTCTAGGCCCATAGAACTGTGAAATAATATAAAACCAATAAAAGCAACTGACAATATAAATCCTGAGATAGAGCTAAGATCTTCAATTAGTTGAACATAAGGTATAGATGAAATATTTATAATATATAGCAAGGACAATATTACTACAGGTATCATTATAATCGCGCTTATGCGCTGGAGCTTCCAATGTTCCATGTTTATAAAACTCCCGAAAATAAAAGAATCAGGAAAGTCAAAGCTACTGAAGAAACTATTACTATATATCCAGATTTATAGCTACTTTCAAGATCAAGTCCATATCCCGCATCCCATGCGAGGTGTCTTATCCCATTACATAAATGGTATAATAATCCAAACAAAGCTAATGAAAAAATTATTTTAATAAACGTATTACCAAGAATATTAATCATAATTTGATGTGTCTCGGCAGAGTAAGTGAGAAAATAAATTATTATTGGGGATAAAAGTACAATCATACTAAGCGCAAAACCTGTCATCCGGTGAGAGATAGACAGAACAGATGTTAGCTGTGGCTTATAAATTTGCAGATGTGGTGACAGAGGTCTGTTAGTAGTATTCATAATTAAAAGTCTATACAACGTCCATTTTTTTCCCAGTCACCATAACGTGTTGGTTCAGGGCCCTTTCTTCCACCTATCTCTTTTGGTGTCTTTTTTTTATCAACCGGGATTATAAGCTTACTTTTTTTACTCTTATTTTTCATGATTATCCCTATTCAACTTTGATGCTTATTATATGAAAATATTTTTAAAATAAATAGTTATTTATTAGGCTATACTTATGTTAGATTATCAAAGAATTTAGTATAAAAAATAACTAAGATAATCAATATTTTATATGAATAAACTAATATCTGATATTATAAGAGAGCACAATGGTCCTTACAGTGACAATGGTGTTTCAGTTATAAGAGTAAGCGGTATTGACAACAAAAAATTCCTACAAGGTCAATTAACCAATGACATTGATAGTTTGGGGAATGAACAATACAAACTCGCATCTTATTGTACTCACCAAGGAAAAGTAATAGTAAACATGCAATTGATTGCAGATGGTGATGATGTAATTATAATCTTGCCAAAGAACTTATCTGAATATTTTATTGAAAAAATTTCAAAGTATATCTTAATGTCGAAGGTAAAATTTGATATTGTTTCTGGAGCAGCTGTCTTGTCAATACTTGGTGATGAAGCATTGTCAATCAATAAAAAATATAATGTACTCTCATCAGGGCATTATAAAAAAATTGATGATAATAATATTGTAATAAATATGTCAACTCCACTAATTCCTCAGAGTAAGTGCGTCTTGATGAACCCTGGGCATCAGATTGAAATAAATTGTTCTGAGAAAGATAAACCTAATACATGTTTGATTGATTTGTTTGGTTTAGTAACAAGATTACAAGTTGAAAGTATTGAAAAATATATTCCGCAAGTATTGAACGCCGATAGACTCAATACAGTCAGCTATAAAAAAGGCTGCTATACCGGACAAGAAGTTGTTGCACGAACGCATTATCTTGGTAATGTAAAAAAACATGTCTATCTGGTTAATATAAATAATTCTGAAATTCATGACAGAAACATTATCAATAAAGATGGTGAGAGTGTTGGCGAATTAATTGGAGAGTACTTTTTCTATAATGACGTTACATTGTCACACAGTATACTAAGAGATAGCTGTGATTTTAATGAATTATTCGTAGGAAAAGATATTGTTGAAGTAATTCCTATGGAAGATATTGTTTAACAATATCTCTTTCTTTTAGAAGCTCTTTCTCTGATAATTTAATTAAGTCAGCAATCTTAGAATTAATATTTACATCAGGAATTACTCTATATGAATTTTCACTGATGCTTAAAGGCAATGAAAACATTAAACCTTCAGTAATATCATATTCACCAGAGGTCATTATGCCTAGAGATTCCCATTCGTCGGAACCATTTTCTAGTATATTGATATGATCATAAATTGCAGATGCTGCAGAAGCAGCGCTAGATAACCCTCTAAATTCTATAATTTCTCCTCCTCTTTTCTGCACCTTAGGAATAAAAGTATCATATATCCAGCTTTCCTCTACATCCACAATTGATGACATTACGTTACAGTTATATAAATCTGGAACTTGCGTAGTTGAATGATTTCCCCATATTATCATTTGATGAATTTCTTCAACTTGCTTATCAAGCTTAGAGGCTAAAATACTTTTTGCTCTATTTTGATCTAATTTCATCAAAGAAGTTACATTTTCATTTGGAATCTTAGGGGTATTATAATTAAGGATTAAAGCATTCGTGTTAGCTGGATTTCCTACTACAATAATTTTTGTCGATGATGAGCATACGCTATTGATAGTTTCCGCTTGAGATTTGAAGATACCAGCATTGTCCAGTATCAAATCTGACCTCTCCATACCTTTTGATCTTGGTTTAGCGCCAACCATAATAATATAATCAGAATCATCGAAGGCTTTTTCAGAATCAGCAGTAATAGCAATTTCGTTTAATGATGAAAATGCACAATCCTCAATTTCAAAACGAAGGCCTGTTAAGGATTTCTGTGACAGCTCAATATCAAGCAATGTTAAATCAATTTTATCAGTAGCCTTAAATGGAAGTTTAGAAAGAATTCTGAAAATAAGTGAATAAGCAATATTTCCAGCTGCGCCAGTTATAGTCACTTTCTTAATGCTCATAAATTTCTCTTGCCTTTTTCAGATCGCGAACAGAGTTGATACCAATTGACTTGTTATCTTTAACCTGAACACAATGTATCGGTATATTATTCCAAATCATTCTTAATTGTTCAAGACTCTCATCTTTTTCATAATGACATTGCTTAAGTGAAGAATATTTTTCGAGAGTTTTAAATTTATAACCATATACTCCAAGATGAATGAGATACTTCGATTCAACTGACGTAATAGGTTTTCTTGTGAATGTAATGGCTCTGAGTTGTTTATCAACAACTGCCTTTACAAAATTACTATCTAAGTATTCATTCTTATTTTCTGTTTCATAAATTAATGTACAAACATTAATATCATCAGAGAGTTTTAAAACTCTTATAAGTTTTCTAATATTATTTGGATCAATGTTAAATTCATCTGCCTGGAGATTGATGATTATATCTTTATTTGAAGCTTTAAATTTTTTTGCAGTAAAATAACAGCGCTCTGAGCCATTTTTAAATTTTTTTGACGACAAGAGAGATTTCACATTATGCTTATCAGCATATTTTTGGATAATCTTCGAGTCTGTTGATACGATTATAGATGTATCCTTTATTTTTTTTGCACACAAAATCATGTGCTCTATTAAGGCTTTATCTCCTATATTTTGAATAAGTTTTTTTGATAGTCGTGATGACTCTAATCTTGCAGGTAATATAATGAATGTAGTCATCTAAAATTCTCTATAATTTTAGTTAGTTTATCATTTGGAACAAGAGATTGTTCAAGTATATAAATATTTTTAACTTTAAATTCTTTTAGTTTAGTGAAATCCTTCTCTGTGACCAATATGGGCTCTGCAGTATCAGGAATATCTGAGAGTATAAATTGATGGTGATCAATGAAGGATGAACAAATTATATCAGCATGATATCCTCTCAGTTCTTCTTTAAGATTAGTATCATCAGCTATGGCAGTAAGTAAGTAGCTTTTTGAAAATCTACTATCATTCGGAAGGTATACTTGACTGTCATAAGGAGATCTTATTTGAGATAATTTTGTATAAAACCCAGGATACATCTCACCGTGGTAGTTGCTAAACACGAAAGTAGCATTAGGATGAAAAAATTTAGGTTCACGTAAAGGCCCGCAAGGCAGTAATAGTTTGTTGCTAGAGCTTTTATATTTAGTAATAATAAATTCATAATTTCTGTTTAATTGATAATGCTGCAAACCATCATCATGAATTATGTAGTCTAAGTTTTTATTATCTAAAAATTTAGTTGAATTAACACGATTATCGCTAGATACTACAACGGCTTCGGTCTTTGAATGTAGCAACAACGCTTCATCTCCAACCTCATTAGCTTTTGAAGTAGAGTTTATTTGCTTTGGTATAGTTACATTTGATTTATAACCAGAAGAAATAATCCCTATTTTTTTTTCTTTAGTATATAAATAATTAGCAAGCCATAAAGTAAAAGGAGTTTTTCCGGATCCACCGATATTTAAATTACCAACAATAATTAAATTTATTGGAGAGGTATATCGAGATAGAATATTTGTTAAGAAATATTTTCTTATAAGAATGGTTATAAAATATATTAATGATAATGGTAATAATGGTATAAGAAATATTTTCGGTAACCTATACCAAATAAAAAATACTAAGTAACGCATCTAGTTATTAAATTGTGAATGATATAGAACAGAATATGTACCTCTTTTTTTAAGTAATTCATCATGATTACCTTGTTCAACAATTTGCCCATTATCAATTACTACTATCTTATCAGCATTGATAACTGTTGAAAGTCTATGTGCGATAATTAAAGTTGTTTTATTTTTAGATAGATTATTAATAGACTCTTTAATAATAGTTTCCGATTCTGAATCTAATGCGCTTGTAGCCTCATCTAACAAAAGGATAGGAGAATTTTTCAGGACAGCCCTTGCTATAGCAATTCTCTGTCTTTGCCCACCTGATAAAAGAACTCCATTTTGACCTACAAATGTATTAAATTTATCTTGCAAGAGCTCAATGAAACTATATGCATTTGCTTTTTTTGCTGCATCTTCAACTTCAGCTTTGCTACATTTATTTAATTCTCCATAAGCAATATTATTGTAAATAGTATCATTGAATAAAGTAAAATCTTGACCTACATATGAGATTTGTTTCCGTATAAAATTTAAATCCATCTTTGCTATATCTTTATCATTAAACTTGATTGATCCAGAAGTTGGCTCATATAATCTAGGAATTAAATCCAATATAGTAGTTTTTCCACTACCTGATTTACCTACTAACGCAACAGTTTCCCCAGGCTTTATTGAAAGAGTTATATTTTTAACAATAAAGTTCTTGGACGATGAATACTTAAAGTTAATATCTGTGAAATCAATAGTAACATTATCAATAGGCTCATAAGTTTGATTTCCTTGAGGCTCTGATTTTGAATCAAGTAAAGTAAAAATTGATTCACTAGCAGCTATGCCCCTTTGTAAAGTGACATTAACCTCAGATAATCTTTTTATAGGAGCAAATAACATTATCATTGCAGTGAGATAAGACATGAAAGTCCCTATTGATATTTGCTCAAGATAATCCTCTGACATAACGAAATAAATTATGCTTGCAGCAAAAATTGCTATGACAAGCTGCATTAGTGGAATACTTAAACTTTGTATAAAAATTAGCTTTAAGTTTCTCTCTCTATTGTTTTTATTAACACTATCAAATAAATTTGTTTCATACTTGTGTCCTTCAAATATCTTAACAAGTCGATGACCGATAATTGATTCTTCTACAACATTAGTAATTTCACCCATTGATTTTTGAATGTCACGACTTATGCTTCTAAATTTTATACTCATGATTTTTAGAAAATATCCAATGAATGGTGCTAACAAAATGAGTCCAATTGAAAGTTCAAAACTATAATAAAACATTAATGATAATAAACCGATTATAGTTAAGCCATCTTTTATTAATACTGTTATTGCTTTAGTCGCAGCTTCAGCTACTTGCTCTGCATCAAAAGTAATTTTTGATACAAGTCTTCCAGTAATAGATTCATCATAAGATTGTGATGACTTTGATATAATTTTGTCAAACATATCTTTTCTTATATCACGTATTATGCTTCTTCCAACATAAGCCATGCCATAGTTAGATATAAATGATCCAATGCCTCTGAGTATAAAAATAAGTATTATTAATATGGGCATTAATGATATGACTGCCTTGTCCTGTTCTATGAAACTTCCATCCAATAATGGTTTAATAAGAGCTGCAAAAGAGGTGTCAGCAATAGCGTGTATTATCATTCCAATAACAGCAAGAATAAAAACAGTCTTATAGATTTTTGTGCGTTTTAATAGCCTTTTATATAAAAGAAATCCACTATTGTTAGAATGATTCATTATTGTTTTATTAAGATATGAAGATATTTGACTATCATACATGATATTATTTAACCATTGAAATATACATACAATTATTTTCATATATAGTTCGAAATAATGAAGAAGTTTTTTAAAGACAACTTACCAAAACCAGAAGATCTAAAGAAATATAAGGCTTTGGGTGTCTTAGGGAACTCAATATTTGAAAAGGAACTTTGGTCTATAAATAAACATACACTATCAAGAGCTATTGCTATAGGGCTTTTCTGGGGGTGGATGCCAATGTTTTTTCAAATGATACCTGCAGCATTTTGCGCAGTATATTTTCGAGCAAATCTTCCTTTATCAGTTGCAGGAGTATGGGTAAGTAATCCAATAACAATGCCACCCATGATGTATCTAGGATATGAATTTGGTAATGTCATACTTGGTATAGATCCACTATTTGATAAGTTTGAGGCAAGTATCGGTTGGATTATAGGTGTTTTCTCTCTGATATGGGAACCGCTGCTGGTAGGTACTATGATTATTGGAATTTCTTCTGCAGTAATAGCTTTTTTTGGAATACATCTTTTCTGGAAAATAATAGCTTATAGAAAACTTCATAGGATTAAAAACAATACTAAATAAATTTTCCATCCATTATTTTTTTATTTATATTCAGTTTAGAAAGAACAGAATCATCATGTGAGACTACCACTAAAGAAACTTTATTCATTTTGCATACTTCAACTAGACTATTTACTATAGAATTAGATGTGTCTTTATCAAGATTTCCAGTAGGCTCATCAGCTAAAATAATTTTAGTATTCATTGCTAATGCTCTAGCAATTCCTACCCTTTGTGCCTCACCACCTGACAAAGTAGTTACTGATGACGATTTACAATTAGATAAATCTACATCATCTAAAGCTGATAGTGCATGTTTTTCAGAATCTTTTTTTGACAATCCTTTATAACTAAGTGGTAGCATAATATTCTCCAATACATTAAAGTCCTTTAATAAATTAAATGATTGAAATACTAAAGAAATATTTTGTAATCTAAATTTTGTCTTTTCATTAGTTTTTAAATTTGAAAAACATAAATTATCAAAATATATATCTCCCCTATCAGCATCATCTAGGCCTGATATGATATTTAATAGTGTAGATTTTCCAGCTCCGGAAGGGCCAGATATAGAGAGCGAATCTCCAGATTCTAAATCAAATGAAATACCTCGTAGCACATCTCTGTTCAGTGTCGTAGTGTTGTTCTGAAAAGATTTACAAATATTATTACAAGTAATTTTCATGAATTTAAAGATTGGGCAGGTATTAGTTTTGATGCTTTTCTTGCTGGGTATATAGATGACACTAAGACCATTAAAAAAGCGATAATCACAATTTTATATATATCTGATACGATTATTATATATGGGACTTTATCTAAATGGTAAATGTCAGGTGAAATTAAGGCAACATTAAACAGTGATTCTATAAATAAGACTATTGCATTAATATTAATTGATAGTACTAGACCAAGCAAGACACCAAGTGTAATACCAGCTACACCAATAATAAAACCTTGAATTAAAAATATCGATTCGATTGTTTTTTTGTTGATTCCCAAAGAAGTTAATATTGCAATGTCTTTTTGTTTATTCATAACAAGAAGGGTTAATGATGAAACAATATTAAATGATGCAATAGCTATTATAAGACTGAGTATTATAAACATTACTCTTTTTTCATTGTTTATAGCTTGAAAAAGAGCATTATGTGTTTCTGTCCAGTTACTTGTTATTAATGAATATGAATTAAACAATTCTCTCGAAATTAAAGAAGCTTTCAGCGGATCTATTAGTTTCAATTTTATATATGAAAATTGATCAGTACTATGAAGATTTAAATTGCTTCCATAAATAAATCTTTGATTATATTCATTTATACCTGAATCAAAAATTCCACTTACAATAAATTTATTACTTATATATGTTTTTTTATAGTTTGATACTGTAATCTGATCACCTATAGTAATGTTCAAAGTATTTGCTAAAACATTACCTATTACAATATTGTTTGGGTTTTCCAAATTAAAGTCTCCTAATTGTATCATTTGAGCTATGTTGCTAGTTAATAATTCATCTTTGCTTGTTACGTTATGCATAATGATCGGGTAGTTATTTACAGAATCTGATGAAACTAATTCTTCATTTCTGTTTATAAATGAGTAAGCTAATATATTTTTATTTGTCTTAATGATTGACTTAAGATCATCTACAGTATGCTGATCATGTGGATATATGTTTATGTGTGATGTGAAGCCTAAGATTTTATCTCTAAGCTCTTTTTCAAATCCATTCATAACAGAAAGAACAGTGATAAGAATTCCAACACCTAACATTAAACCTATAATCGATATTTTTGATATTACAGATATAAATGATAGATTATATTTTGAAAATAAAAATCGATATGCAACAAGGAAATTCATAGCTACACTATATCAAATATAAGCGATAATATGGAAAAGATACATAATAAATTATTAGCTGACTATAATTCAAATCATATTGTTATGGTTTATCCAGCTATGCATGATCGGTTTTTTTATTTTGAAGATATCAAAAAAATATACTTAGAATTATCAATTATTTTATCTCAAAATAATGTTCATCAAAGTGTTATCATTCCAGAAATATACGACAATGAAGATAGTTTTTTTCGTGATTTGAGTCCAAATATAGAATTTATTCAATACAACTGTGATGATATTTGGATTAGAGACTATCATCCAAAACTATATTCAACGAGAAAAGGTCTAAAGAAAATAGATTTTGACTTTAATGGTTATGGTGAAAAGTATATGTACATAAATGACAATAATTATAAATATTCACTAGATATGTATGATAGTGACTTTGATTTAAAAGGTTATGTTATTGAGGGGGGAAATTTAGAGTTTTCATCAAAAGGTGTTGTAATAACAAATAAAAATAGTTTCATAAAAAATAATCATAAATACTCAGGAAAAAATATTATAGATAAACTTATGTTCTTAAAAAAGGAAATACCATTTAATGAATTATTTGTATTAGAACTAGACTCTATTAAAGGTGATGATACCAATGGACATGTCGATAATATGGTGAGATTTATTGATGATGAAAATTTAGTTTACCTTGCGTCTACTGATAAATCTTATGTAAATTATGATTTAGCAAAAGAACTGAAAAATCAATTAGAATCTATTAAAAAGAAAAGTAAAATAATAAAGGATATTTATCCAATATTTCATGATGATAGAGATACGTTGTATAATGATAATAAGTATTACCCTTATTCAAAATTGAACTTTATCATCACATCTAATTGTATAATCTTTCCGTCAATAACAAATAATAATATATCTATCATTGATAGCCTTAATGACTTACCAATTAGAAAAATAAAATATAATATAAATTGTGAGGCATCACTTATCGAATGTGGAGGGCTGCATTGTCTAAGCATGAATATATAAATCTAATACTTCTTCAATATCAACCTCTAGATAATGTTAGTGACAATATAAGTAAAATTGAATTACTACTTAAAAAAAATAATGTCAAAGAAAATACTCTTGTAGTCTGTCCTGAGTTATCACTACAGCGTTATGTGTGTATCACAAAAACAAAAAAAAATATTAGCAATGCAATATCTTTAGATTCTGAGGAGATTTCTCTAATTAAAAATATTGCTATAAAATATAGAATTTTTTTATGCATTACAATATTTGAAAAGTTGAAAAAAAAATACTTTAATACTGCCCTAATTATTAATCCTGAAGGAAATATTATTAAAAAATATCATAAGAAAAATATACCATCAGAAATATGTTATGAAGAAAGTTATTATTTTAATAAATCAAATAATGGATATCAGTTCTTTTCAGTAGGTGTTTTTAAAATTGGAATTTTAATCTGTTGGGATCAATGGCATTCCAGTGCATACCTTGAATTGAAGAAAAAGGATGTAAATTTGATTATTTGCCCAACAGCAATTGGAACTTGTTTTCATAAAAATGAAAAAATACAAATAGCTAATGAAAAAAAGAAATGGATTAATGTAATTGAAGCTAATAGTCTGATGAACAATATACCAGTTGTAGTTGCAAATCGAATAGGTACAGAGCAGCAAAAAGATAGCTCTATTAAGTTTTGGGGATCTAGTTTTATCACTGATGCACATGGTACATCACTCAAAAGATGTAAATTAAAGCAGGGCATAATCAAATATAGATTCTATAAAAAAGAGCAAATTTCTATAAAAAAAATGTGGAATTTTCAGGATATTGGCTAAATCTGCCGATATATATTAAATAAACATGTCAAATCTGTGAGTTAGATATTATAATACTGCTTGTAACAATTAGTTCTTTTAATCAAGGAGACAAAAATGAGGATAAATTTGATAGTACTGATTCTTGCTCTAATGGCTATTTCAGTAACTCAACCGTCTTTCAGTGAGACTATTTCAGATGTTAAAATAATTTTTGCTGACAAAGAAGGTGAAGGAAAGCCTACTGATGATGAGGAACCAGATTGCGAATAATTAATTGGGAGGAGATATGTTAAAAATTAATAACTTTTTTTCAGTTGCTATTTTTTCTTTAGCCTTAGTGTCGCTATCTGCTATTGCAGGTAAACCTGTTGCTATATCTAAAGCAGATGGACCAAATTCTTTAGAAATTGGGTTATCTGTTTCAGTTGGTGAACATAAGATAATGAGAAATCAAGATAATGCTGCAACTGTAAATCCAGCGTTTGCTAAAACGTCTAGACCATGTCCACCATTCTGCATTCAACCTATGCAGTTAAGACCGGGGATACAGACAATCGGTGAACAAGAAATCATTCATTATGCAGTAATGATGTCAAAAGGTGAAAAAATGCCTGATGGCTCAGAAATTATGGTGATTGATTCAAGAACACCCGATTGGGTTGCTAAAGGAACAATTCCTGGAGCAGTGAACCTACCTTGGACACTTTTAAGTGAAAGAAAAGGTGCTGACCCATTGTCAATCGCAGAGATAATGACAACAAAGTTTGGCGCTGAAGAACAAAATGGCTTATTTTATTTTGATAAAGCAAAAACGCTAGTATTGTTTTGTAATGGTATGTGGTGTGGTCAATCACCAAATAACATTAAAAGTTTATTAAAATACGGATATCCAGCTGACAAAATTAAATGGTATCGTGGCGGTATGCAAAACTGGGAAAACCTAGGATTCAATACTGTTAAATAAATAAGTTTATAATTATTACAAAGCAGCACATAAATACATGTGCTGCTTTTTTTTGAGTATTTTATGAAGATTCTGTCAAAAGGTATCAATTTAGTAAGTAACCTTTCTGGTTCATCATATCTATTAGAAATAGAAAATTTAGCAAAGCATCATAAATATGTTGTTGTCCTTGTGGATAATAATCACCAGGTAGATAGTTTATTTGATGAATTGAAGAATATTTATAATGATAAAGTAATATTAAAGTTTCCTAATTATGGAGTAGCAAATTATAGTTCAACATCGATTGATCAAGATGTAATAAAAGAAAGATTAAACTGTTTGATACATATAAAAGATGATAGTGAATCTAACAAAATTATTATAGGGACTTATAAATCAATTTTTAGTAAAACACCATCTATTGAGGAAGCTAGTAAATCATGGTGTTCAATTTCAAAAAATTCTAAATACATAGAAATATTAAATTTACTAAAAAAATATGAATACAAAAAAGTAACTAAAGTTGATGAACGTGGTCAATACAGATTATCGGGATCAATTATTGATTTCTTTTCAACTTTAGCAGATAAGCCAGTAAGAATTAATTTCTTTGGTGATGAAATTGAGACATTAAAATATTTTAGCACTATTACGCAGCTATCAGATACTAATTTAGACTCTACTGCTCTTGGATCAAGAGGTTTGTATTATCTAGACTCTAACAATATCGAAAAGTATAAGGATTATGTGTCAAAAAACTTTAATGATGAGTATAAAGATGATCTAGAGTATGAGGCAATAGTTAATGATAGAAGCGGTATTAATATACAGAACTTAGTGCCAAGTTTTTATAATGAAACATATTCACTCTTGTCATTAATTGGACAAGATTTTGTCTGTTTCATTGAAAATGATATTTTAAATGAATATAAAGAACAATCAGAGAACTTAATAAGTAATTATAAAGAAGAATCTATTAATAGATATATTTTAAAACCTGAAGATCTAATAATTAGTAGTAAAACATTAAATAAAATTGTAGCAAATAATTATTTTTACTTATCAGCAAATACTCATACTAGTGTTCCCACGATTAAATCTTCTTATAGCCCTCTACCCTCTGTTTCAATTAATTATAATTATAAGAATCCATTTACTAATCTTGAAAATCTTTATAATGAATCAACATATACTTATACATTCTTTATACAAAGAAACGATAACTTTAAAACTATAATAAATTATTTTAAAAGTAAAAATATATCATATAAAGAAATTGACCGCCTTGATGATAAATATAGTGGTATACGTATATTTAGAAGTGATATAAATCAAGGCTTCATTGATAATAGTAGTAAAGTTGTATACATAAGTTCAAATGATTTATTTGGTTTAATAAAAGCCAGAATATCAAAAAATAAATCAATAAAAACTATCTTAATAGATAATCTAAATGATCTAAAAATAAATGAATTAGTCGTCCATCAAGAACACGGCATTGGAAAATATAGGGGTCTAATTACGATGAACATTGAGAGTAAAACTACAGAATTAATAAAAATAGAGTATGCAGATAATAACAATCTATATATGCCGATAACATCAATTTCCTTGATGCAAAGGTATATTGGAAATTCAGGTTTAAATACAAAATTAGCTAATTTAGGTTCAGATAAATGGTTAAAAATAAAACAAAGGGCTAAAAAGAAAATACAAGATATTGCTGCAGAACTTCTACTAGTTCAAGCAAAAAGGGAATTGCATAAAGGTTATAAGTATGATTTTGATATAAATGGTTATGAGAAATTTTGTAAATTATTTCCTTATGTTGAGACTGAAGATCAACTGAATTGTATTAATGATGTGATTGATGATATGTGCTCTACAAAAGCAATGGATCGTATTGTTTGTGGTGATGTTGGTTTTGGGAAAACTGAAGTAATTCTTAGGGCTTCATTTATAGCAGCAAATAATAAAAAACAGGTTGTTATCATTGTTCCAACGACAGTATTGGCAAAACAACATTATCAAACTTTTAAAAATAGATTTAATACTTATAATTTTAAAATAAATTTAATGACGAGAGTATTATCTTCATCAGAAAAAAATACATCATTAGAAGAAATTAAACATGGTAATGCTCAAATAATAATTGGAACTCATGCACTTTTAAATAAAAGTGTAAAATACAATGATTTGGGTTTACTTATCATAGATGAAGAGCATAAGTTTGGTGTTAAACACAAAGAAATAATAAAAGGTATAAAAGAAGATATCGATGTTTTATCCCTTACTGCGACACCAATCCCAAGAACTCTTAATTCAGCATTATCAGAGATAAAAGATATGAGTATTATTAATACTCCTCCTGTAGGTAGAAAGAACATAGTAACTAATATTATAGAAAGGTCTGATACGCTGATTGGTCAATATATTGATAGAGAAATAAATAGAGGTGGGCAAGTTTTATTTGTACATAATAATATAGATACAATGGATGAAGAAATAAATTTTATTAAAAAAATAAATAATAAATATAAAATCGAAAAAGTTCATGGAAGACTAACAAATAAAGAAATTGAAATGATAATGAGTAACTTCATCAATGAGAAAATAGATATCTTGATATGTACAAGTATAATAGAAAGTGGTTTAGATATGGCAAATGTAAATACAATAATAATTAATAATGCTCAGAATTTTGGATTATCACAACTTCATCAAATAAGAGGAAGAGTAGGAAGAAGTAATAAGCAAGCATACGCCGGTATAATATTATCTGATAGAAAAAGAATAACGAAGGATGCTGATTTAAGAATAGATGCTTTTATTAAAACAGATAGTTTAGCAGGTGGACTAGACATTGCTGGTCATGATCTAGATATTAGGGGTGCTGGCGAAATACTTGGAGAAGAACAAAGTGGACAAATACTTGAAATTGGATATGGTATGTACACATCTATGTTGTCTAAAGCAATTAATCAAATAAAAAATAATAAAATTGATGAAATTAAACAACATGTAGAAGTTGATGCCTATATATCAACACTAATACCTCAGGAATATATAGAAGATATTTTTTTAAGATTAGAATTTTATAGTGATATATCTAATGTTCATAATGAATATGAGTTAAATCAAATTATAGTAAAACTGGTTGATATTTATGGCCCTCTTCCCGAATATTTAGAGAACCTTCTTGATCTTACGAGAATTAGAATAGCAGCAAATGTAATCAATGCTGAAAAAGTAAAAATAAATCAGGAAAGTACGATAATTACTTTAAATAAAAAAAGTCTTATAAATCATGATAATCTTATAAATAAATATGTTAACAAAGGAAACATAATACTTTTAAATGAGTTTAATTTTAAGTATAAATACCCATCAGAGAAGTGCTTTTCTGATATCTGTAACGAAGTTATAACTATTTTCGAATCGATATCTAATTAAATTAATCTTTATTAATAAATACTGTTGTTGTTGGGTATGCAATTTCTGCATTATGCTGTTCTATGATTTCAGCAACTTTTAGCAGAACATCTTGTTTAATTCTTAGAAATTCTTCCCAATCTTTAGTTTTTGTGAATGCGTATATGAAAAAGTCACATGAAGAGGCTGAAAAACTTTTGAAATAGACTTTTGCTTTTTGTGTTTGATCAATATCAGGATTACTTTCTAATATATTATTAACGTCTTGAATTATATCTGTCATTTTACTCAAATCATCATAACGTATCCCTATTGTTTCATTAATTCTTCGATTAGACATTCTGGTTGCATTCTCTACTATAATACTTGAAAAGGCAGTATTGGGAATATAAAGAACATTTTTAGAAAATGTTCTCACCACGGTTAGTCTCCAACCAATTTTCTCAACTATGCCTTCAATATTCCTATCAGGAGATTTTATGAATTCACCTACTCTAAATGGTCTATCAAAAAATATCATCATGCCACCAAAGAAATTAGATAGTAAATCTTTTGCAGCAAGGCCAACAATTAATCCTCCAACTCCACCAAATGCAAGTAAACCAGATATGCTTAGACCTATCTCTTGCATAATTATTAAAGCAGTGATTACTACGACCAATATTTTTAAGATTCTTACAACAATTTCATAAGTCTCAGTAATTAAAGTTATGTCGTCTTCACTTGATAGATTTTTAGTGAAAGGCTTGAGCTGTAGGTAATAGTTTAAACCTCTAAGTAATGACCATGAAATGACGATTACAATTAGAGAAAATACAGCAGATGAAAGACTAAAACTTAGGTTTAATACTTCATTTTTATTAAAGTAATCAGTAATTACAAATATATATCCAAATATAATTAAGTAAGTAGAAGGTGTTTTTATAGAAAATAAGATTAGTTCATCATAAACGGTATTAGTTTTTTGAGATAAGGCAAAGATAACATTTATTAACTTGTTCTTAATGAAAAAGAGAAATAGAGTGATCAGCGTAATGGTTATTAAACTGGAATGTGCGTTATTTAATAGTATATCCATTATTCTTTTATGTGCCTTCCGACTACTTCAGTAGCTTTTCGATATGTATTCACATCTCCCTTATTATATGTTAATTCATGTAAACATGGTAAATTTATATTTCTAGGATGAAAGTTATGAGAGTTTAACTTATCTAGATATTCATTTTTATAAAATAGATAACTTCTTTTTTCTTCAATAATTTTCTTATCTTGCATGGTTGTTACTATTGCCATTGAGCATCCTTCTGCGAGAGTTTTTTCTAGTATACTTAGTTTACTTAATTCAGGATAATGTTTCTTTATGCCAAGCATTTCTAGATCATCACTAATAAAAAACGGAAACTTGCCAAATACTTTACTAGGGATTTCATTAAGCCATTTAGATGAAGTAGTAACTGGATCTTTAGATATATTATTAAACTGTATATGGCTTGTCATGATTGGAATATCTTGTTTGTTATAAATTTTCTCAAAAACAATCAAATGCTTATAAATCTCTTCCCATGACATTTTGCAACTCATGAGATCTGTATGTGTGTCACCTGAAACACAACCATGCCCCGGATAGTGTTTTAAAGTAGGAATGATTCCATTATCTATTAAGCCATCTATATATGATAATGATAATCGGACAACATCAATCGAAGATTTTGAAAATGTTCTAGAACTTAGAACATTACTATTTGTTGATAAGTCAACTACTGGTGAGAAATTAACATCAACTCCAATTTCTTTAAGCTCATATCCTGCAATATATCCTACATAATATGCAATTTTTTCTCCCAAATTAGGATCTTCTTCATAAATATTACCTATAGAATTAAAAGATGGTAAAGAAGTAAATCCTTTTTTAAATCTTTGAACTCTTCCTCCTTCATGATCAATTGCAATTAATAAGTTACTATTAATACTTTTAATATTAGCAATAAGTGATTTTATTTGATCGAGATTAATAAAATTATGTTCAAAAAGTAAGACGCCACCAATAAATTTATTATTCAGTATCTCTGCTTCTTCATCAAGAAGACTCTCCCTATCTAAATTAATAATTAAATAACCTTGATTATCTTTCATTTGAAATTAGAATAGTCGAATAACATGCAACAGCTTTATGCTCACCGATCATACCTATTTTTTGTGATGTGGATGATTTTATACTTATCTGACTAATGTCAATACTCATAATATTAGCAATGCTTTTTCTCATATCCATAATATGGTCTTGTAAAAAAGGACTCTCAATGACTATAGTTATATCAATATTATTAATCATATAATTAGACTGAGTAATCAGCTCACACGCATGTTTAAGTATTTTTACACTTTGAATATTTATATTCTCTTTATTTGATGGAAAATGTGTACCTATATCGCCAGCTGCAAGAGAGCCGTATATGGCATCTGAGAGAGAATGCAGTACAATATCACCGTCAGAATGTGCTACTACCGTATGATTAGAATCAATTCTTATGCCGCCCAACATGATGTAACTGCCCTCTTCTAGCTTGTGCATATCATAGCCAAATCCAACCCGTGTAGTAATCATAATAGTCTCTTTATAACCTCTATATCCTCTAAAAATGTTACTTTGATATTATCAGGACTTGATCTGACAATGGAACAATTGAAATCATTCATCATCATTGCTTCGATATCATCATCAATATGATATCCATTACTGATAGTTTTTACTATTGACTCATAAAGCTTCGTTGTTTTAAAAATTTGTGGTGTGAATGAAGACCATAATTTATCTTTGTATAAATTATTAAGTATTTTCCTATTTTTGACGTCTTTTAGAGCATTAGTTATAGGATACCCTAAAGTTGAGGCGTCGATGCCCGATTTCATAGATGTTATTAATTTCTTTATATCATCAATATTTAAAATTGGACGTGCTACATCATGGATTAATGTATATTTAGTTTGGAGATTATTTTGAAATATATTCTCAAGTGCTACATGTAATGATTTTAAACGGCTAGAAGAGCCATAAATTACATTTTCATTATTTTTGAGTTTATTAATAACTACTTTTCTATTGGAAACTAAGAATATATTTGATTCAGGGAAATATTTATTAAAGAATAATCTTGAGTGATTTAAAATACTCACTTTATTAATTATCACATTTTGTTTTATCTGGCTAGATTTAAAACGCCTACTACTGCCTGCGCCTAACAATACAACAGAAATATTTTTGTTCATTTTTTTATAACTTGTACAAAGGTTTCATCTTTTTTGACTAAGCCTAAATTATATCTAGCAAAGTTTTCTAGTGCATGAGTTGATGATGATAGATCTTTAATTTCATTTTCAAGAATAGTGTTTCTAATAGTAATTTTTTGAATATCTTCTAGAAGTTTATTATTTTGTTGATTAAGGAAAAAAAGATCTGAAATATTGTTATTTTTAAATATGATTGAATACTGCAAGTTTCCTAATACCAATATACCAAGTAAAAATAAAAGTTTTTTCATCTAATTGAGATATTTATCCAATTTATTGTTTACTACATGTTTAACAATATTTTCTTCTATTCTAATTAACTGGTTGTACTTTGCGACCCTATCAGATCTTGACATAGAGCCAGTTTTAATTAATCCAGATGATGTTGCAACTGCTAAATCTGCTATCGTAACATCCTCAGTTTCACCAGATCTATGAGATATGATGTAATTATAATTATTATCTTTGGCCATTTTTATAGCTTCCAATGTTTCTGTAATTGTACCAATTTGATTAAGTTTAATGAGTATAGAATTAGCTATATTCTTTTGAATCCCTTTATTAAAAATTTTAGGATTAGTCACAAACAAGTCATCACCTACTAATTGAGTATTCGAGCCTAGTTCTTTAGTAAGTTTTTCCCAGCCTAACCAATCATCCTCTGCAAGGCCATCCTCAATTGATATAATTGGATAATCATTTCTTAGTTTAACTAAGTAATTAATAAATTCATCACTAGTCAGCTTGAGATTTTCTGACACAAGAGAATAAACGTTATTATCATAGAATTCGCTGCTTGCAACATCCAAAGCAAGGTATACGTCCTTTCCTGGATTATATCCAGCTTTTGAGATTGAATCTAAAATTATATCAATTGCTTCTGAATTACTGTTAAGATTTGGCGCAAATCCTCCTTCGTCACCAACAGAAGTAGGCATATTTAATTTATTCAAAGCATCTTTAAGTGTGTGAAATATTTCAGCACCGGCTCTTATAGAATCAGTAATTTTTTCAAAACCTACAGGTAATATCATAAATTCTTGAAAGTCCAATTTGTTATTTGCATGAGCGCCCCCATTGATAATATTCATCATTGGTATTGGGAGCATATATGATGATTCTTCTGTAAGTGATTGATATAATGGGATATTAAGTTTATTTGCTTTTGCATTTGCGAATGCAATACTTAGTGCAAGTATGGCATTTGCCCCAAGCCTTTCCTTATTATGAGTACCATCAAAATCTATTAGGAAGTTATCAAATGATGATTGATCATATTCCGTATCTGAACTTATTTTACTAGATATCACATTATTAATGTTATTGATTGCATTATTAACTGATTTACCTAGATAAGTACTCGGATCTTTATCTCTAAGTTCTAGAGCTTCAAGTTTGCCAGTTGATGCGCCAGATGGGACGGCGCCTCTCCCTATAGTTCCGTCGTCAAGAACTATATCAGCTTCACATGTAGGATTGCCTCGTGAATCTATAATCTGTCTCCCAAATATCTTTTTAATCTTTAACATTTAACTCATTAAACTCCCTTTCTTATAGTCTTATCTATATCGATTATTTCTTTTAATAGATTCTCTAATTCATTGATATTCATAGAGTTATCCCCATCACTTATAGCCTTTGATGGGTCTGGATGTGACTCAATAAATAACGCATCAATACCTATCGCTACCGCTGCCTTCGCTAAAGGAGAAATAAATTTACTATCTCCACTTGAGACTCCTTTATTTGCGCCTGGCTTTTGTACAGAATGAGAAGCGTCATATACAATAGGACAGCCGTTTTCTTTCATGATAACCAAAGATCTCATATCTGAAACCAAGTTATTATACCCGAACATATAACCTCTTTCACATAAATATATATTTTTGTTACTCGTTGAATATGCTTTCTCTAAAACAAATTTCATTTCTTCAGGTGAAGTGAATTGGCCTTTTTTAATATTTACAGGTTTATTAGTAGAGCAAACTTTTAATATGAAATCAGTCTGTCTGCACAAAAATGCTGGAGTTTGTAAGACATCCACTACATCAGCAACTTCATCAAAAGGAGTATATTCATGAACATCAGTTAGAACAGGAATATCTAGATCATTCTTTACTTTTTCAAGTATTCTTAATCCCATATCGATGCCAATACCTCTTTTTGAATTAACAGATGAACGATTGGCTTTATCAAAAGATGATTTATATATAAAGTTGATACCCAGCTTATCAGTTATTGTTTTTAAGAATTCAGCTGTATCAAGTGCCATTTTTTCAGATTCAATAGCACATGGACCAGAAATTAGAGTTAAATAGTCTTTCGATACTAGATTTATTTTACTTTGTTTCATATGCAGTCTTTATAAAGCTATTAAATAAAGGATGTCCTTTCAATGGAGATGAGGTGAATTCAGGATGAAACTGACTTGCTAGATACCAAGGATGATGTTTAATTTCTAACATTTCCATAAGAACTTTATCTCCTGAGTATCCAGAAAATAGTAAATCTGTATCATTAAACTCGTCTACAAATTTATTATTGACCTCATATCTGTGTCGATGTCTTTCAGAAATGATATTTTTCTTATAAAGTGAATGAGCCAGTGATCTTTTAACTAACGTGCATGATTGTGCACCCAGGCGCATGGTTCCGCCCAATTGATGTATAGAGCCCTTTAGTCTACCTTTTTTATAATCATCCCATTCTGTAACAAGTGATATAACAGGAAATGGCGTTTTCAAGTCAAATTCTGTACTATTTGCATTTTTGAAACCAAGAATATTTCTCGCAAATTCAATAACAGATATCTGCATACCAAGACAAATTCCAAAGTATGGGATATGATTTACTCTGGCAAAGTTAGCAGCAAGTATTTTACCTTCAACTCCACGGTTCCCAAAGCCACCTGGAACAACAATCCCTTGAAGATTCTTTAGCCGTTTAATATTCTTTTTTGTAATATCCTCTGAGTCAATAAAATCTATTTCTAAAGAATTATTATTATAAACAGAAGCATGAAGTAGTGATTCATTTAAAGATTTATATGAGTCAGCGAGATCAACGTATTTACCAATCATGCCAATCTTAACTTTTCTGCTACACTTTTTAAGTTTATTGGTAAATGTTACCCATGGCTTGATAACTGATTTTTTATGAGGAACTTTAAGTTTTTTCAGGATGTATTCATCAATATTTTGATTCTTATAATATATCGGAATTTCATAAATAGACTCAGCATCTTGTGCGGAGAAGACAGCTTTTCTGTCTACATTTGTAAATAAAGATATTTTGTTTTTTATATTATCATCTATAGTGTTCTTTGCTCTACATAATAGAACATCTGGCTGAATACCAATAGATCTTAATTCTTTTACTGAATGTTGTGTTGGCTTTGTTTTAATCTCATTTGTTACATCTACTTTGGGTAGAAGAGTTAAATGTATAAATAATGTATGACTATCATTCATTTCCATATTAAGTTGTCTTATAGCTTCTAGAAATGGTAACGATTCAATATCACCAACTGTTCCTCCAACTTCTACGAATGATATATCGGCTCCATTTGATCCTTTTTTTATGAGACGCTTAATTTCATCGGTAACATGAGGTATTACTTGAACAGTACTTCCTAAATATTTACCTTGCCTTTCTTTTTTAATAACACTTGAATATACTCGACCTGCAGTAACATTGGAATTCTGACTCATTCTAATACCCACGAAACGCTCATAATGGCCTAAATCTAGATCTGTTTCAGCTCCATCATCGGTAACATATACCTCTCCGTGCTGAAACGGGCTCATGGTTCCGGGGTCTAGATTGATATATGGATCTAATTTCTGAAGTGAAACTCGATATCCTCTTAGTTTAAATAAAGATGCAAGGGAGGCGGCTGCTATACCTTTTCCAAGGGATGATACAACACCACCTGTAATAAAAATATATCTAGCCATTCAGATTAGTAAATTATAATGTATTAGCACCAAAAGATATATATTTATCTTAATTCTGAGGATATAAACATCTCTTTATCGCTATAAGCTAATAAAAGTTCGTTGTGTGAATAAAAAAGAATAAACTTCTCTCTCTCCCATATTGGTATAGATCTATTTTGAAAGATTTTCTTTAGTTCTTGATGATGAGTTTTATTGAGCATGATTTTCTCATTACCACTTATTTTCTTTAGAGTGATTGGAGCTTTTGATGACAAATTATCATATACGCCCTCTTCTTTTAACTTATTTAGTTTAATTTCATAACTTCCAAAGCTAACATCATTTCTCAAATCCCATACTTTATTATTAATGACTTTGTGAGGTTCATCCTTGACAATATATAAACAATCATTGTATCGAATAATGGATATTTCATTTTTGAGTATGTATGTTGGATAATCATTATTCTTGCCTCTAACAATAGATAACAGACTATAAATTTCATTTTTAGAAAGTTTATAACTAACCTCTTTACTAATCCAATATCTTAAAAAAGTACTATGCAGATAATCTGGATAACTTAAAAATTTTTGTATTTCCAGCTGATTATCTTTAGTGATAGACGGACAGATTTTTTCACAATAATCATTAACAATAAGTGAATAATTATTTTGGAGTTCGATATTATGGTTCATTACTTTGTTGATATTTTCCCATCTCTTGTTTATGGAAGGTATAATTTTATTGCGAATATAATTGCGATCATATGATAAGTCATTATTGGAATAATCATTAATAAATTTTAATTTAAAATATCTTGATAGCTCTATTATAGTTTTTTTGGAAACTTGCAAAAATGGTCTACATAATATCTTATTTTTTCTCTGAGAGATTTCTTTAATTGACGACAGTCCTCTGGGTGATGCTCCCCTAAAAAGTCTGTATAAAAATGTTTCAAATTGATCATCTTCATGATGAGCAAGAACTAAAACTTCGTCTTTAGACATATGGTTGAAAAGGCTTTCGTATCTCTTGTTTCGGAGTTGTTCTTCAATGTTTTTGTTTGACAATAAATGAATATTTTTTACAGTAAGGTTTATACTATGTTCGTGACATATATCAGAACAATGTTTCTCCATTTCCTTTGCATTGGATGAATGATTATGGTTGATATGGATTGCACTAAAATTTAAGCTTTTATCATTGTTAACTAATGTCGCTATTTTCAATAATAGCATTGAATCTATCCCGCCACTTAATGCTAAAAGAAAGTTCGTTTTATTTGTCTTTTGAAGAGTTTTTTTAAAATTCTCTTTAAGAACTCTAAGATTCAAATTGTCCATATGACATCAGCTTAGTATATCTGTTATTTAAAAGGTCAGATTGAGAGATAGCATTAACTTCATTAAGCATATCTAAAATATTAGACTTCAATGATGAATACATAGCATTATAATTCCTATGAGCAGCACCTAGTGGCTCTGGAATAATTCTATCAATCAATTTGTGATTAAATAGTTTATCAGATGTAATTGATAATGCCTCTGCAGCTATATTTGCTTTGGATGCATCTTTCCATAATATAGATGCACAACCTT
>ERZ802819.456-NODE-456-length-27485-cov-10.6398_pt1 | contig 27485 bp, 42 predicted proteins | sample MGYA00345647_ERZ802819 | MGnify/ENA primary metagenome ERZ802819 (study PRJEB30503, sample SAMEA104212355) | marine metagenome | biome: Westerlies Biome; feature: [SRF] surface water layer (ENVO:00010504) within the epipelagic zone...; material: water...
AAATCTTTTTTTAATTTATCAATATGATATCCCTTATCAAAATTATTAATGATAATGCCTTTGATGGGAATTTTATATTTTTGACACATCTTTACTGTCATAATTGTGTGATTGACTGTCCCAACTTTACTTCGTGTAACTATGATTGTAGGAATTTTCATATCCTTGATCAAATCTGTTATGAAATAATTTTTAAGAATTGGAGTCATAGTTCCACCCATTCCTTCAACTAACATCATCTCATGCTTTTTTGATAATTTTTTAAAACTAGAGAGAATTAATGGAATCTTTGGTTTAATTTTTAATTTTTTCCAAGCAGTATATGGTGATGCAGAAATTGGGAAAAATTGTGGATTTAGTAACTCTTCAGAATCATCTACTTTAGCTGAGTTTGCTAAAATTTCAACATCTTCTGATTTGAATCCTTTTTTTTGTTTTATGCCTGCAGCAAATGGTTTCATCACACCAACATCTGTGCCCATTTTTCGTAATGTTATAGCTAACCCTGCTGTGATGTATGTTTTACCTACATCTGTATCTGTACCTGTAATGAAAATTGATTTCAATATTTTACTAAATTACTATCCCTTGATTAATTCATCGGTTTTGAAATTATTGATGAATATCTAGAAAAATTTTTGGTTGTGGATAACATAATTCAAATCCATCAATATTATGATAAATCTCTGGATATGTTTTATGCAGTTTTTCAAAAATGTCTTCTTTATTATTAATTTTATATGTTGAGTAAGGTGCGTGATAATTTCTTCGAATAATTCGTTTTTCTAATAATAATTTTAGTCCACGAGATATTGATGGATTTGATTTTTCAGTAATTGAGACTAGTTCAATTTGTGATAATTCAATATTTGATTTGAGTAAAACAATAACTATTGATTTAGTTGTTGGATTTAGTAATAATTCATAAAATTCAAGAATATCTTTTTCTAATTCTGGAGAGTATATTATTCTGAATTTACCTTTTTTTTCCTTAATGATGGTCTCTTTGAGAAATTCTGATAGGTATTTTTCAACTGTTTCAGATGCACATTGTGTTTCAGATACTAATTTCATAAATGTCATAGGTCTTTTCAACACACATTGTTTAACTGATTCCTTACATGGACTTAATTTTTGATTAGACAAATATTACAATGTATTACGTTTGTTTGTTTTAATATAAATTGGTACAATTTACGAATGAACTATAATTCTAATTCTTTGTTCTATGACTCTAGATTAGTTTGTAAAGACATAGCGTCTTTCACCTCTACTTTCTGTTTCAGTTTTTACATCAACTAAAACAAATTCTTTTTTGGTATGCATTTTAGATTCCTCAGGAGTTAGTTTATTTTCATGCAAATCCTCGTATTCGCTCCAAGTCAATCTTCTTCTTGGTCCAATCTCTGCCTCTAAGTTCATGGACTTAACAATTTCTTCAAATTCAGGTTGCACTACTCCGCTGAAAACCATAGCACTACTGCCACTTCCATATGACCCAAATCCTATTCTTTTACCTTCTAAATCAACTCCTTTCTGATATTCAAATTCTAAACTACTTCTAAATCCAAGATACAGTGATGCCGTATACAAATTACCAATCATAGATGAAGCAATAAGTGAACTTGATAATTTTGATTCATAGACATCTTGATATTCTTGTGTTTTTGTAAACATTTTTGTAAATTCATGGTCTTTGGCCATAAACTCTTCATCTCCTAATACTGATTCGATAGTTCCTCGTGGATCTTTTGGTATGGGTTCTTCTGTTCCTATTTGCTCTAAGATATTTTTCCATCTAGGTAATTGACGCCACTCATGTCTAACAAGATATGCTAATGCCTTTTTTCCCATGTTGCTGTATGGTAAGTGCATATTGATATAGTCCATATGATCCAAAATGGTTTCATCATCTTTCATCTGAATTAAATTAGTTGAAACAACTCTTTTCTTGTATGCCTCTAATGCCTTTCTAACCTGAATCATGTATAGTAAATTGGAGTATTGTCCATGTACAATTGGAGTTTCTTTTCCAAATGGTCTGTAGAAATCATATTCATCTTTAATTGATGTTGATGTTACTTTTGGATCAAACTCTAATAATCTTGGCTTGTCATTTAGTAACATTACAACTGAACCTGCACCTTGTGTCATTTCTCCACTAGAACCCATGTCATATTTTGCAATATCTGAAACAACAACTAGGGCGCTTTTACCTTCTGATTCTCCTGCTCTAATCCAATTAGTATTATCATACAATGCATAAGATCCACTTACACATGCAAATTTTGTTTCAACTCCACCACAGTGTTCAAATGAGCCTTGACCGTAAACTTGCTCTAACATTCCAATAACGTAAGAATTCATTGCTTTTGATTCATCAAATGCGGATTCTGTAGAAATGTATAGTCTGCCAATGTCATCTGGTGATAAGTTATTTTTTTCCATAATTCGTAAACAAGCATTTGCAGCCAAACATGCAGGATCTTGATTTGCATCAACTATTGCCATTTGAGAAACTCCTAACCCTTTTTGTAATTTTACAGGATCAAGTCCTCTTGCATTTGCAAAATCTGCTGCATCAAGATACAATCTTGGAATATAGATTGCAACATCATCAATACCGGCTGCCATAAGCTTCGTCTTCTAGATGAGTAATTAAGTATTTGTTGTAAATTCTAGTTAACTAGGAATGAATTTTTTATTCTGTTTTGAGATTTTTACGCACAGATCGCTAGTTTTCAAGTTTTTCATCAAATACTCTTTCAAAGACTTCAAATGGTTGTGCTCCAAACAATTTTGAAACTTGTCCATCAGAATTAATTACAAAAAATGCAGGAGTACCAGTCAACTGTAATTTTTTGGCATCTTCATTACTTGTTAGAATTGTCTTTGAATGTGGTTTTTCATCCATACATTTAACCCACTTATCCATATCCAAATTAATTTTTTCAGCAAATAATATTAGATTCTCTGGTGATGCCCATCCGTTATTTTCTCCTGTCCAGTTTGAATAAAGAATATCATGATATTCCCAAAACATTCCTTGATCTTTTGCACAATGAGCACCATGTGAAGCATTTACTGAATCAGAACCAATTATGTTGTAATCTTTAAAAATTATTTTTACCTTTCCCGTTTCCACATAGTTTGTAATTATATCGCCTTCAATTGTCTCAAAAAATACATTACAATAATGACACTGGTAATCTCCAAATTCCACTAATGTAATAGGTGCATTAGGATCACCATATACTGTTGAACCATTTTCTACAAATGTTTCCATTGTAATTTCAGTAGGTCCGATACTATCCATTTCAGGTGTTGGTTTTATTGCTAATTCAGACTCGTCAAATGTTCCATTTAGTCCAAACATTACAGCCACTATTGCAATTGATGCAATTACTGCACCTATGGCTAAAGAGGGTGGATGAATCAATAATTTTGAATTTTTTAGAGTACATTTAGACTTTGTTCAATTAGTAAATAAGTAAGATAATTGGAGAGTAAATATGAAAAAGGTGTTTGTAAATGGTTATGGTTCCATTGGCAGTAGAATTACCTCTTTTCTAAAAGATGATCCTGAAATTACTGTTTTTGGTATTGGAAAATATTCACCAGATGAAAAAGTAACTGATGCAATATCTCGTGGATTGAATGTATACGTTCCAGAAAGAAAATTAGATGATTTTTCAAATTATAAAATTTCTGGTACAATTGAATCTGCTTTAGATGAATGTGATTTGGTAATTGATGCAGCACCAGGAGGTCATGGTTACAAAAATAAAAAAAATCTTTATGAACCAAAAAATATTCCTGCTATCTATCAAGGTGGAGAATCTACAGTAGGAGATGAATCTGTTTCTGATTTATTATTTAATTCTCGTGCAAACTATGATCATGCTTTGGGCAAAAAACATGTCATGCAAGGAAGTTGTAATGTAACAGGAATGGGTAGAATTTTAGAACCACTACGTGAAAAATTTGGCAATGAGTTAGTAAGATTTGATGTCACTTTAGTTAGAAGATGGGCAGATATTGAACAAACTGAAAAAAATGTTTCAGACACAATTGAAATGACTGAAAAACCTCATCATGGTGATGATGTAAAATTGTATTTTGGAAAGGATGCTCCTCTTTATGTTCGTGCCATAAAAGTACCTACAAGACAAATGCACCTACACATAATGGATATCCGATTCAAAGAAACTGCACCTAAACCTTCCCAAATCCACGAATTATTTGCTGATGAATTTGGTGTAGCTACACTATGGACTGCAAAGGGTACTAAAGATATTAGAGATTATGCTCAAAATATGGGCTTTAATTTTACAGATACAAATATGATCCACATACATGCAAACATGACTACTTCAATTGGAGATACTGTTCAATTGATGTACTCTGATGATCAAACAGGAATTGTTATTCCTGAAAATCATATGTTGTTACAAGCTATGTTGTTTGATAAATCATATGAAGAGGCATTTGCTCATACTGAATCTATTTTTCATATGAAAGAGAAAAAACAAAAATTACAAGAAAAATTTGCTAAAAATAATTAGATTCTAATTTTTTCAATTCGAATTTTTTGTGGAATATTTTTTGTAACTTTTTCAACTATAATTTTTAAATCATTTAATTCTAGTTTGTCTCCTTCTTGGGGTATATCTTGCAGCCTTTCATGAAGTAGTCCGTTGAGTGATGCATAATCATCCCCTTCAGGAATTTTTGTTTCAAAAATTTCATTAATTATGTCAATTTCAATATCTCCATTTGTAATTATTGTATCTTGATCAATTCGTTCATAACCTCTTTCTCTTTTTAGGTCTGTTTCATCTTCTATTTCTCCTACAATTTCTTCTAGTAGATCCTCTAATGTTACTAGTCCTTCTACACCTCCATGTTCATCTACAACTATTGCCATGTGGGTTTTTCTTCCCTTCATTTCTTTTAAAAGTGAACTAACCATTTTTTCTTGAGATGCGAATACTGGTTTTCTTGCAATTTGTTCCAAAGTAACTACTTCCTTGTCTTTTTCTAACTCCCTCAGTACGTCTCTAACGTGAATAAACCCAACAATATCATCTCGTGTATCTCCAAAAATTGGAATTCTAGAATGAGCACTTTGATTTATTTGTGGTAATGCCTCAAAAAGTAACATTTTTGCATTTAATGTAAACATCTTTGTTCTTGGTGTCATTACAGAACGAATTACAGTATCATCAAAATTTAATGCTCCGTGAACTAATTCCATTTCTTCCTTTTCTAATGCTTTTTCTGCTAATCCTTGATCAATAACTCCCTTAATTTCTTCTTCAGTTATTGGAGGTGGTGTATAGCTACTACCAGTAATTTTTACAACTCCTCTAGTAATTATTTCAAAGAATTTTACAACTGGATAAAATACATAACTGAATGCTAGTAAAACTGGTGCATATCTTAATGCAACTTTTGTTGAGTTTGCATTACAGTATGTTTTTGGAGTAATCTCTCCAAAAACTAAAATTAAAAATGTCATCACTCCTACGGCAATTGCTAATCCATCATTTCCAAATAATCTAATTGCTACACTTGTAGCTAATGCAGATGCTCCAACGTTAACTAAATTATTGCCAAGATTAACACTTGACATCATCCAACTAGGATTCATTTTTAATTTATGTAACGCCTTTGAACCTTTTTTTCCTTCATTGAATAATTGAACAACTTTTGATTTTCTTACTCCAACTAATGCAACTTCCAATCCGCTGAAAAATCCAGATAAACCAATTAAAACTGATAAAGCTGTAATTTCAACCCATAAATCTACCATGATCTTCTCCTTGAAAATTTCTTAGAACTACTATTCTTCATTTAGTTTTTTTGCACCATCTTTTGGTAAGATAATTTAACAATTCATGGATTTAAACTCTTCAGTTAACTCTTATTTTTTATTACAACTACTGAGGCTAATTTTTTGGTGGATTTGCGAATGTATTTTCTGAATTGTGGTGATAGTCAACTGGAATCATTGCATCTTTTTGTCTACCTGTGAGAATTCCTACAACTGTATCATCCTTTTTAATTATTTCTTCATTCATCAATTTTTTAATCCCTGCCACTGATGCACCAGATGCCATTTCACAATCAAATCCATTTAGTCCAACTACTGACATACCATCTAACATTTCTGAATCGGTTACAGTTGTAACTACTCCATTTGTAAATTCTAATGCTCTTAATCCTTTCAAAATATTAGCCGGCCTTCCAATTTGAATAGCTGTTGCTTTGGTTTTTGGTCTAATGCCTTCTTTGTCTAAATGATCATAGTATCTGGAAATCAATTCAGTATTTGGTTCTCCTTTATTCCATCTTAATTCTTCATTTTCAAATCCACCATTGTATAAATCAGATAATGTACTTGCGCCTTCTGAATTAATTACTGCAATTCTTGGTATTTTTTTAATCCATCCCCATTCGTATAATTCCATTAATGCTTTTCCACAACTAGATGTATTTCCTAAAGCTCCTCCGGGATAAACAATCCAATCTGGTACATCCCAATTCAAATATTCTAATGCTCTGAATGGAATTGTTTTTTGTCCTTCAATTCTAAATGGGTTAACTGAATTTACTGTATATCCGTCATGATTTTGTGCATCATCTAAAGATTGTTTTAACGCATCATCAAAGTTTCCTTCGACTTCTACAATTTGAGCTCCAAATTGATAAGCTTGACTTAGTTTTCCTGGTGCAATTTGTCCTGCAGGGATATACACATCACAATCTATCCCTTCGTTTGCTGCAAACATGCCAGCAGAAGCTGAAGTATTTCCAGTTGATGCACACACAATTTTTTTTGCTCCTACTAATTTAGCATGAGTTACAGCTGTTACCATTCCATTGTCTTTAAATGAACCACTAGGATTGTATCCTTCTGGTTGTAACCATAATCCTTCTTTTTCAATTCCTAAAAATTCCGCAGCTTTTGACATGTGATATGGTTTTGACTGTCTTCCTTCTGCCCCGTCTAATGAAACTAAAAATTTTGAACATTCTTCTAAACTTTCAGTGTCAATTTGACAAAAATTCAATAATTCCCTAAATCGCCAAATTCCACTTTCATTAAATATACTGCCTTTGGAATTTCGTCTTTCATAAAATGTATCTTTTAGTTTTGTAGGTGGTATATTTTTGTATTTTACATCCAAAACATGACCATTTTCACATTGTACATTTGTACTGTAAATAGGATATACTAAACCACATTTTGGATTTACACATTTTAGATAAGCATCTTCTTGCATGTGTAATTGTTGAAAATTGCTAATAATTTAAAGCAAACGTGAATAATTTACACGAGTCTAGCTAATTTCCTAAACTTTAGATTGGTGTATCTTTTTGATAATGTATGGTTACTTATGTGGAATATTTGAAGAGTATTCTAAATCGTATTGTAGACTCCTACAATGCTCTGGAGGCTATTGAGGATAAGCCTGGAGATCTTAAAAAAATAGAAAAAGAAATGTTAAAAATTAATGGATTTGTCAGAGTTATTTCTAATAAAATTGAAATTGAAAAAATTCCTTTAGTTGATTTTAAAATAACTAAAAAAAAATTTGCAGAATATTTGGCTACTTACTCTTTTGAAAAGGAAATTGAAACTATGGCACCTTTGTACTCAAATGATGTTAATCGTATCAAAAATATGAGATTGAAAATTTTAGAATCCTTAAAAAATAATAACATGATGAATAATATCAAGGACTTGTTGGAAAGTTTATGACTGAACAAAAAAAATGTGTATTATGTGGTTGTAAGGATCATCGATTAATAGGGTGTTCTAAACATTTTTCAAAAAAATGTAATTGTTACAACTAATGGATTACTTTCTTCTAGGACCTGATCTCTCATGAAAATTTAAACAACATTTGCATTCTTTTTCTAAACATTCACTTTCATAATGATGATCACATATTCCACATTCACAACTTTTAGACATATCTCTAGTATTGTACTTTTTTTTAGAATTTATCCCTTACCTTAATTTAATCTGATTTTAAGGTCAAATTGGAATTATTTCTTTGATTTGGATTTTTTTGCTGGTTTCTCTTTTGCAGATAATTCTTTTTCAATTTCTGCAGCCTTGTTATCTACTGCTTTTATGACCTCTTGGATTAATCCATCAAGATCACTATCCTCAACTTCTGGTTCAACTGTGCTTGCTATATCAGTAATTGTGCTTGATATTTCTGAACTTACGTCTTCAAAACTTTCAGGATCTTCATATGCAGCATTGTACAGATTTTTTAAATTATTAACATGTCCAATTACTTGCTCTGTTATTGTAATAGTATAATCAGTTCCATTGATATCGAATTCTTTTGAACTCATAATCATTTTCAAATTGTGATGTTTATAATGTTTTTCAGAGAAAATTTGTATTTGTGCTTAAAATACAATATAATCTAATGCAGCTGCATCACTGATTAATCTTGTATGTTTATCCCCAACTACGTAACCATTTTTGATATCTTCAGTAGGTATCCACCTATTTGTGGAAGTGTAGTGTCGTTTTTCAGATAATTCTTTTTCAATTTCTTCAATATCAAATTCAGCTTCTTCTACTTCTTGTGTTGTGAGATGTTTGATGGTGACAAGTATTTTTGTAACTTTAACACGATCTCCGAATTTCCATTTTAGTACAGGATTTTCATCAGATACCTCTAAAACTTTAATTTTCATTTGCTTTTTTCCAAATGCATCACGACTGAGTAGTGCTCTTTCATCAGTAAATTCTTCAAAACTTATTCTTGAATTAACTTCAGCATCAGAGACTGTTTCAAGTAATGACTCTGCAGTTGATTCAATTTTCTCATCTTTAGAATTTTCTTCAGACATAAAATTACTAATTCTTTTATCCTTAATAATGATTTGAAAATATTGAATAGTTAGGCACTAGCTCTTTGTTTTGTTTTAAATGGCATTTTACATTCTTTGAGTGGTAATTCCTTTTTTACACCATTAATTTTTGAATAAATTTTTCCATCATATGTACAGATACAGTCACTAATCTCAAATTTTTCATCCCAAATTTTAAAAAATTCCCTTAATTCCCTATTTTGATATACTCCTACATCTACTCGTTTTTTTGATAAAAATTTGAATGCTAATAGAACTTGCTTATTTTTATAAATATCAAAAGTTTTGATCCATTCTAAACATCTTTCAATTTGATCCGCAGGAACTGGTAATGATGTACTTGTTCCTGATTTAGCCTCAATTGTAAAAATTGTACTTTCTTGTGTATTTACTGCCAATACATCAGGTAATGCAATACTGGGCGAACCTAATCTGAAGGCTTTCCAATTTTCAGTTTTTTTAAATCTTTTAACAATTGTATCTTCCCATTGATATCCTCTTTGTCTTCTTGTTTTTGCAGCATTTTGATGATTGGTTTTTTTCATTTCTTTTTTTAGTTTCATAATGGTAATTGATTTAAGATTATTATTCATATGCATTTTCTATTAATTTAGATTTAGTAATCTTGGTAATTACATAATAACTCAAATCTTGGTAATTTTGTTTGACTCAATTTCTATATACTTGATAATTTGATAACTCTTCATGTCGCAATTTGATCTAGAAAAATTATTTGAAAAACGTGATTCGTATCTTAATATTTTAAAACATCTCAGTTTTGAACTAATGATGGAACCAACTGATGATGAGATAAAACAAATTAAGGAATTGGAAAAAAATACAATAAGCGAATTAGATAAAATCCAACAAGAAATTTCTCAAATTATGTCCAAAAATCCTTCTTAACTTCAATGAGTTTATCATACCCAATCATTTTAGAATTTTAATGATTGATCAAATAGTTGATAATTTAGTCAGGATTAAACAAAATTTTGCAAATAATTATGATGGAAATGCCCATATTCAGGAAGTAATCCCACTAAATTCTTCAAAGGAATTTCCAATTGATGAGCAAGATTTAACACAATTACACACATTTGCACAAAAAAACCCTATCTATCAAAATTCTTTTGAGAAAAATATTCTCGATATACCATGTATGGTATACGAAGGAGATATCAACGATTATTGGTTAAACAGTATTAAACATGGTTCAAGCTGTCAGCCATTTTATCCAACATGGATTATGTCTGCATATGTCATGTCTTTGGTAGCAAAAAAATTAGGTTATTTGGAACTTGTAGATATTGGTTCAGGTGATGGTAGAATTGCATACTGTGGAAAAATATTAGATTTTAATTCTCATAGTATTGAAATTGATGATGTACTTGTAAATTTACAAAATACAATATGCTCTCAGACAAATCAAAATTTTAATCCAAAATGTGAAGATGCATTGGAATTTGAATACTCTAAATTAAATTTAAAAAAACCTGTGTTTTTCATTGGAGGTCTTGCTCAAATGGGTGGAGATATTTTGGCAACAAGCATTATTCAAAAAATTAATTCTATTGCTAATTTGAAAATGAGTACTGGAATTGTTTTTGCAGGTAGTGATACGAAAAGACAGTTATCTGGAAATTTATCCAATGGTGGTTGGAGCTCTCTAATTGAAGAAAATCAATTAGATGTGCTTGATACTGTTTCATTACCTACAGTATGGACTTTTGATCAAAATGTTGAAACCCCGTATATTTTTACAAAATTTAAATGACTTGAAAAAAATAATTTCCTTCAGAAATACCACATTTTGAAATTTTTACAATTTGGTCCTTTTTTGGGAGTGCTATCATCTTGGCCATTATTCTAATTGAATCACCAAATTCTACCATGCAAAAATACTCTTCATTTTGTCTAGAAAATTCAATAATTTTACCCTCAAATACCTCTTTTCTCAATGATGTTTCCTCATTACAACCATCACAAAATTCTGATGGTGGCCATACTAATTTTTTACATGCCAAGCATTCAGGAATATAAAATCGTCCTTGTTCTAACTCTTTTTCAAAACTCATTTCTCTAAAACCAAAACTGTAGATGATGTAGCAGCTGCAGACATGTTATGAATTAACCCTGTTTTTGGATTATCTGTTTGACGACTTTCTGCATTATTTTGTAATTGTTCAATAATCTCTATAGTTTGTGAAATTCCTGTTGCACCTAATGGATGCCCACATCCAATTAAACCTCCGCGTGGATTAATTTTAAAATTATTTGTTTGATGTAAATTTTTTATCATGTCCATTCCATTTCCAGGATCTGTAAATCCTAGGGATTCCAATATCATTGGTTCACAAACAGAAAATGCATCATGAACTTCTGCAACATCTATTTCTGAAATATTATGATTTGACATGTTTAATGCTGATTGCCCTGCAATTTTAGTAGATTCCATAGATGATAGCGAAGTGTTTTTTGTAAATCCTGCAGAAGTTGTTTTTTGTCCTATGCCCGTAATCCATATTGGTGAGTCTGTATATTTTTTCATAATTTCTTCAGATGCCAGTAAAATTGATGCACTTCCAGTGCATGGTCTTGAACAATCTAATAATTTTAGATCATCTGTTAATTTTTTAGAATTCATAACATCCTCTACTGTGTATGTTTTTTTTGATAATGCATTTGGATTTTTACTTGCTTGTTTGTGATTTTTTACAGAAACTATTGCTAATTCTTCATCTGAAATATTGTATTTTTCTTTGTATGATTTTGAAAAAATTGATGCCCAAAATATTGGATGCTTAAATTCTCCTCTAGAGTTATCCCACTCTAATATTTGACCTGGACTATCATATCTTTCAGCCCCTGAAACTAAAACCATGTCTGCTAAACCTGATGAAATGTATGAAAATGCTGAAACAATAGAATTTGTGCCTGAATTACATAGACTTTCAATAGAATGAGCTATTTTTGGTTGAATTCCTGACATTTCTGACAAAATTGGTGATAGATATTTAGAATTATTATTTGTAGAAATTAAGACTGCGTCAATTTCTTTTTTATCTATTTCGGGGTTTTTTTGAAATAGATCATTTGCAGATTTGTGTAATGTTGATTCTATTTTATGATCATCTTTTGTAAATGGGATTTTTCCATATGCTGCAATTCCTACTTTTGACATTATTCCTCATCCAAAAGTGTTTTTTTCAATAATGAAAATGATTCTATTGTATTTCCAATTGGATTGAATTGAATAATTGGTAAATCAATTCCAGTATTCCTAAATTTTTCTAATTGTATTTTTGCCTCTTCTGGAGACCCAGATATACAAAGTGAATTTAACATGGAATCTGTAACAAGTTCATGATTGGATTTAAATCCTGATTTTTTAAATTCTTCAAAAATATTATTGGTTTCATTAGTAAATCCATTTTTAGCTAAAAATTCTCGATATATTTTACCCACAGACACATAAAACGCTACAGTTTTTTTAGCACGTTGAATTGCTTCCTCAGAATCATTTGAAATACATGTAATTATTTGACATGCAACATCAATATTTTTTTGTGATTGCATTTTGGAAATTGTTTTTTTCATCTCTTCTATTGGACGTAAATAAAAAATTACGCCATCTGCAATTTCCCAACAAAGATTTACCATTTTTTGATTAATTGCAGCTAAATAAATTGGAATTGATTGTCTTTTAGGTTCTATTAATAATGTAAAATTTTTTAAATCAAATATTTTTCCAGAATAATTGATTTGTTTTTTTGTTAAAGATAATCGGATAATTTCTACATATTCCCTCATCCTTTGAACAGGATTTTCAAATTTCTCTCCATGAAAATCTTCAACTATTGGGACACTACTTGTACCTAGTCCTAAAATTAATCGACCATTTGAGAGAGTGTCTGTGGTTACAGAACCCATAGCTATTGTTGATGGGCTTCTTGAATAGATGTTAATTATTGACGAACCTATTTTCTGAGTTTCAGTATTATTTGCTACTGCTCCTAGCATTGAAAAATTCTCCATCCCCCATGTTTCGGGAATCCAAATTGAATCAATTTTTGTTTTGGCTACTAATTGGGCACATTGGAGAACTTCTTCAACTGATAGTAATGAGCCTAAACTACATGCTATACGCATGAATTGAGTAAGAATAATGGATATTCTAGTGTATCTGTTTTAGTAATAGGTTAATTTTGATTGAGGTGTTTAATTATCCCGTCAATTATCTAATCATATTATGGCTGAACAGATTTTTCAAGGATCTACTAAAAATGAGAAATTTTGGAAAAATGCAACAAAATATGCTTCTGCTAGCAATGACGAATTATTTGTAGAAGAAGTTGCATACATGATGGTAACACTACACCGAACAGGTGCATAATCTAATATTTTATTTAATTATTTTTTCCACTCTTTCAGAACACTCTTCCATATCTTTGAATGAATCCACAGAAAACCATTCTACATTTTTAAATTTTATTGTGTTTAGCATTCCCTTTTTTGCATAATCTGGAAAAACTGTTTTTTCTATATCTCCTTTTATTGGTAATTTTTTTAGAACCTCTTTTTGGAGATGGTAAATTCCTGCATTCATCCACGTATCTGAAATTTCTTTTTTCTCTTTAAAATTAATAATTTTATCTGATTCTGTTTCTAAAATACCATATTTTGTTCTTAGTTCAATGGCAGCAATTGCATTTTTCTTACTTGCTAGTTTATGTAAATCAATATTTGTGATAGTATCGCCATTAATCACAAAAAAAGATTTATCGTTAATCAATTTACCTGCTTTTTTAATTGCACCACCTGTTCCTAGTGGAGTTTTTTCTATTGAAAATTTAATTTTCATTCCTAATTTTTTCATACTCAAATAACTTTCAATCATATCTGCTTTGTAGCCTGTACAAATAATCACTTCCGTAATACCATATTTTTTCAAATATCTTATTTGCCATTCAATAATTGGAATATTTTTAATTGGAACCAATGGTTTTGGAACGTAATCTGTAACTGGTTTTAGTCTTTTTCCTCTACCGCCTGCCAAAATAATTGCTTTCATTGTTAAATTTCCTATAATCAACTATTCAAATTTATCTTATTTTTTCTTAATTTCATTTATTTCAGAGTCATTAACAATTTCATCCATTTTCTTTGCAAATTCATTGTAAATTGTTTCTAATTCTTCTAGGGGTATCTCAATTCCTAAAAGTTTCAATGTTTTATTCCATGATTCTATGTATTTTTCATCATCCATCCCTTTTCCCAATGTTTCTGCAAGAGAATTTACTCCCTCTGTCTTACCTAGTGCATAAATTGCAATTTCTCTAGCAGTTAACATCTTCGTCTTTATTATTCTCCGTTATGTAATAGTGAAGTTCAGTATAACATTCTACACAATAATCTTCATATTTTGTATGATCACAATCATAAACTTTTTTGACATCATTGCTACATTTTGCACAAATTGGCATTATGTATTCTCTTAAGATTTTGCTATTTTAATTCCACCTAATGCAAGTTGGATAACTGCAGGTGCAAATAACATTAATGGACTTCTTTCTACTCCTTCTGGTGCAGGTGTTGCTATCATTGCAATACCTCCAACTAGAATTAATATTCCTGAAATAATGATTAATCCTCCTAATCCCTTAGATTTTTCTCTAATAGCTATGAAAAATGCAATAATTGGTAAGATAATTGCTGGACCTCCTAGTCCCATACCTCTTTGCATGTCATCTAATGGCAAAAATCCTTCTTTATCGGCATTTCCCATTGATACAGCGACATCAGCACCATATAGCACCAATAATGCAATTGCTATTCCAGTAAGTGCCATTGCTGCTGCTTTTAATGCCATGATTAAATTGAAAATTTACAATATTTAAACCAATTATATTGATTCTACTTCTACACTACCCTTGGTTTTTTCTAATTGTGTCAATAATTCATCAATTGACTGTTTCTCAAACCCAACGATGTTCAAATGACCTAATTTTCTTAGAGGTTTAGAAATTTTCTTTTCATACATTTTTAGAAAAATATTCTTTTCAGAAATTTCTATTTTTTTGTATTCTCCTTGAAAATCTAAATTCCCTAAAATGTTGTACATTATTGTGTTATGAAGTAATTCTGTACTTCCTAAATCCAATCCTAAAATTGCACGTAAATGTTGTTCAAATTGAGATGTTTTACTTGATTGTAATGTATGATGACCTGAATTATGAACTCTTGGTGCTATTTCGTTAATTACTATTTCATCATTTTGAGTCACAAACATTTCTATTCCAAATACTCCAGCACCTTTCAAAACATCCATTGTGTTACTAGCTATTTTTTCAGCTTTTTCTGAAACTTCATTTGATGTTCTAGATGGTGCAATTGTTTCTCGAAGAATATTTTTTTCATGTATATTCTCAACTAATGGATATGTCTTAATTTCCCCTTTAGTGTTTCTTGATGCTATAACTGATACTTCCATTTTAAATGGGACAAATTTTTCTAACATGAGTTTTTGTCCTTTAAAATAATCATATGCTGTTTCAATTTCATTTTCTGAGTCTATCTTGAAATTACCTTTTCCATCATATGCATCTCGTCTGGCCTTTAGTAATGCTGGATACCCAAATTTTTTCAATCCCTCTTTAACTTCTTCAATGTCATCAACTTTGATAAATTCTGGAACTGGAATATTGTGATTTTGTAAAAATGTTTTTTGTAAAAATTTATCTTGAATAGTTTTTAGAGTTTCTGGAGATGGGTTGATCTCAGCCTTATTTTCAACGGATTTTAATACATCACTATCTCCTGATTCAATTTCATATGTGATAATGTCCACTTGGTTTGCTAGGTTGATGATTGAGTCTTTGTCTTTGAAATCTGCCACTATTTGCTCTGCTCCAACTAGTGATGCAGAACAATTTTCATTTGGATCTAAAACTATTACTTTAGATATGTGCTCAGGCATTTTTTTTGCAGCTTCAGTAAGCATCATTCCTAATTGACCTCCGCCTATAATGCCCAAAATTTTTGCCATTAAATGAATTCATTAAAATGCACTAAAAATATCTAATGTAACGTGTCTAAAATTATTAAAATTCTTTTAGGATCTGCATTGTTGGGAGTTGTTTTTCTAATTCAATTAGTTGTTTTAGGTATAGAATTAAATTTTTAGATTTTTTTAATATCGAAATGAATCTTTTGTACCGTCTGTAGCTGGAATAGATTTAACCCATTTTTTATAATCTTCTTGAGATGAATTGCATTCCTCAGATGTTGCTTCTCTTACTATGAAATCATTAGAATCTACAAAATTTTTACATTTTTCACATAACCATAATGTACTGTTTTCAGGTTTCACTGACTTGGGTAATCTTCTTTCATTGCATTGTTTACAAAATAGGGGCATAAGCTGAATATGTTATGTCAACAATTTGAATTTTACATTTTTTTCTTCTAAAGATTTTATCAATGATTGTGCTTGATCCTTTCCTTGTGTCTCTAAATTGAGAGTGACTGATGCAGATCCGGCATTTACATCAGAGCTTAATCTGTCATGTACGACTTCTACAATATTTGCATTAGCTAAAGTGATGATATCTACAATTTCTTTAAATGCCCCAGGTCTATCTGGTAGCAACACAGACAATTTTAGCAATCTACTCATTGCCGCTAGTCCCTTATCTACAATCTGACCTAATAGATACATGTCTACATTACCTCCTGCCAATACTGCTACTACTTTTTTTCCAGGTGACGGTTTTTTTGATAATAGATATGCAAGGCCTACAGCACCTGCTGGTTCAACAACAAACTTCATTCTTTCCATTAATAGAAACATAGCTTTTGTAATTTCATCATCATCTACTAATACAATTTCATCCATCAATTCTTTGATTATGTTAAACGTTATTTCTCCAGGCATTTTTACAGAAATACCATCAGCAATTGTTCTCTCCCCACCAGATAATGTTCGTGTATTTCGTTTTACAGACTCATACATTGATGGAAATGATTTTGACTGTACTCCTACAACTTTGACATTTGGATTTTTTTCTTTAATTGCAATTACAGTTCCTGCTGCTAGACCGCCACCACCTATTGGTAGATAAATTTCTTCAACATCTGGCAAGTCTTCTAGTATTTCTAATCCGATTACTCCTTGTGCTGCAATAATTTGAGGATCATCAAAAGCTTGTACTAATGTAGCTCCTGTCTGTTGAGAAATTTCTTTTGCTTTTGAATATGATTCATCATAATTTACTCCTTCTAAAATTACGTTAGCTCCGTATCCTCTGGTTGCTGCAACTTTTGCAGGTGATGCATTTTTGGGCATTACAATGGTACAGGAAATATTTTCTAGAGATGATGCTAGTGCGACACCTTGTGCATGATTACCTGCAGATGCTGCAACTACTCCAAACTTCTTTTCATCTTGAGATAATGATTTAATTTTGTAATACGCTCCTCTAATCTTAAATGAACCAGTTTTTTGTCTAAATTCTTCTTTTAAGTAAATTTGTGAATTTGTTAAATCACTAAATGTGGGTGAATGAATTAAAGGTGTTTTTCTAATTACATTTCCTCGTAATGCATTTGCCTTTACAATTTCATCATATGTTGGATTCATTGGAGATGTTGCTCAATTTTGGAGGTATTTGAGTTAATCGTTATGACTATTTTTTATCTTATTTTTTTATGCGTGATTATAATCAATTTTTATCATAATTATGCCTAGGTCATTTTCAGAGTAATATTGGAATTATTTTTTTTATTTTAAATTAATTTGATCTTGAAGTGTTTCTAATTTCTTTAAAATATTTTCTTTTACGTTATTTGACATTTTTCTTGGATCAAACAAACCTTCACGATTATTATTTTTAATGAATTCTATATCTAATGTACACAAACACCCTTCTTCACCTGCTACTAATCTAGTATCATCAATTAGTACTGAACTTGTTTGATATGTTTCAATTAATAATGAGTCCAGTTCCTTTATCAATTCATTTTTCTTTTCAGTTAATTTTTTAAATTCATCACTAGATTCTTTTTCAATTTCTGCATATACTTTTTTACTAAATTCTTCATCTTCATAAAATATTTCAAATAATTTTTGATGATCAAAATCTTTGTATCCCATTTCTTTTAATTTGTCTAAGACAAATTGATCACTATTGTTTGATAAATCTGATTCTTGTTTTTTTGTATTGTCTAAAATTTCTGCTAATTCTTTTTGTGAATCAATAACTCTTTGAACTGGTTTGTAAAACAATAATACGTGAAATTGTATTGATAAATGACCTGATATCAAATAATTACCTTCATTAATTTCGAATTTAGTAAATATTCTTCTTAAATCTTCATTATTTGTTGTTGATACATTTTGTAAAGACCATCCATCTAACTTTTGAATTATACTTTCTAGATAATTAGATACTTCTTTAGGATCAAATGTCTTTTGTTCTGTAATTGTGGAATCACCCATCATCACTTTGACATCAGCAATTTTGGTTTTTTCTATCATCTTTGCTAAAAAATCTTGTTGAATATCATCATTTTTTTTATTCAATAATTGAATAAATTCATCTGGTGATCTTGAACCTAGTCTCACATTTTTGCTAAAAAATAACTCTCCTTAAACCTTCATTTTCATATTTGAAAAAATTACTAATTTTGGTACATATCAGTAATACTCAACAATATCTAAATACATTAAACATCCTTTTTAGGCATGGTAGAATCTAAACTTTTGTGCTATAATTGTAATTCTGAGATAGTTGAATATTATGATGAACATTATAAGGGCAATAGAGGTAAATGTACCCATTGCAAAATTGATTTTCCGTTGGAGTAATTGAATAAAAATGAGTGAAAATATTAATGAAAAAAATGATAATCGAGTAGTAGATATGCTTCTAAGCCGAAATATGGAAGCAGCTGTAGATTCTGATAGTATGATTTTGGAAACTCAAAAACGTGTTTGGGGAGCTTTGAAAAAAGGATATGAGTATTCTGGAGTGCATGATGAGTCTGAAGATTTTCTTAGGAAAAATGTATTTTCAAAACTAGACATGATGGTGTTGTATGTGGATTTAGTTGGTTCAACAAAGATGGCTCTAGAGATGCCTTCTGATAAAATTGCCACCATAATTAGCTCTTTTGCACAAGAGATGGCAGCAGTAATTAGACAACATCATGGATATGTCTTAAAATTTGTAGGTGATGCTGTTATTGGATACTTTGTTGCAGAATCAAATTCATTACTTACTGCAGATAATGCAGTTAATTGTGCAAAATCTATGAATACCGTTATTCAAAAGGGAATAAATCCAATACTTGATCAATATGATTATCCAGATTTAATGGTAAAAATTGGTGTTGATTTTGGTCAAAACATTGTAGTTAGGTATGGTGCTGATGAGCAACATTCTCATGTTGATTTAATGGGTCCTGCTATGAATATAGCTGCAAAAATTCAATCTATGGCAAAACCTAATCAAATTTTAATTGGTTCTGATGTTTGTAACAGATTACATCCAAATTCTCAAAAAGATTTCAACCAAATAATTTGGCAAAATGATGAATGGAATTATCGTTCAAGACATACAGGTGAAATTTATCAAGTTTTTGAATTCAAGGGATAATTGATTCTAAAAATATTAAATTAAACTGTAAATTTTTCAGGACATTCTACGTGCTCATAGTGATGTTCAGTGAACTCGTTTTGAACTACATACATCACAATTTTGTGAAGTTCCTCTTGTTTGATATCTTTTTTACATCTCAAACATGTTTTTCTCTCTTTTGCCATGACTAAGATCGTTCAATTGTGGGAATCTATAAGGATCTGCGATCAGCTGAATTTGAGTAAAAATGACTGAAATTAAACTAGTTAGTATATCAAATGCCTAAAGTAAGCCACAAATATAGCAAATTTAGATAAAATCTATGGATAACATGGTAATGAGACATCTTCAAGACCTTTATGGATTAAATCCAAACATTCCTCATATGGCATTTCAATTTCCTAGATTGCCTCCAGGACTAAATCATCCTCTATCTCCAATGCATCAAAATCAAATGAAATCACAATTATCTCAACATGATGAAACCCTTAATCAAAAACTTCAAGGATTTCAAAAACTCTATCAACAATATGCTTCAGGTTTAATCACACCTGAATCTCCAATTGTTCCACCTGGACATCCTTTGTTTAGTGGTAGAAATTCAGTTCAAACACTAAAAACTGAAAATGAGAAATTAATTAAAGAGAATTTAGAACTAAAGAAAAAATTAAACAACAGACCAAAAGATAAGCATAATCCTTAATCTCTTAATATTAAATTGACAAGCCTTATTAAATTCTGAGTTCGTTTTTTAATATGACTAAAACCCCTTCAGATAAATGGAAAAAAAATATTCTAAAATATAAAAAACAATGTCAAACTATTCTTGAAGTTTCTAACAATATTCGATATGCTGGTGTCATAAACAATTATGGTAGAACATTAACTGGTGTAATTAAACCCAATCTTAAACCCCTATTGAAATCTGAAGATGTCAAACATGAATTTTTTATTACATCTACGTTGCTTTCTTTAAGAAAAAATAATACTTCCTTTGGAAAATTAGACCATGTTTTGTTGAAACATTCAAAAGTTAACGTGCTAATTTTACAAAAAAGTGACGTAACTTTCTACATTTCAATCAATTCAAAAGAAAAAAGCTTGGAGAAGATTATCTCTTCAATAAAAAAGACAATCTAAGCTGGCGTAAATCCAACATATCCACTGGTTTGTTGATCTTTGTCCTCAAAATTGGGTTCAAACAATGAAATCATGTATCTGTCTGGATCCAATATTACTGCATTTTTGCCCACATCTTTTTCTATGATGTCTCGATGAACTGTAACACCTTTTGTTTTTAGTTCTTCTATGGCAGATTTCAAATCTCCTACTAGAAATCCAACACTTATTCCATTATCTATGGACCCTCCTACATGTTCTGCAGTTGACGATGCAGGATGTAAACTCAACAAAGCTCCGGATGTACCTAAATCTACCCATGTTTTTCTTTGGTCTTTAATTGGAAGACCAATTATTTCATTGTAGAATTGTATTGACTTGTCTAAATCTTGGACTGCCAATATTACATTTCCAACCTTTTTGATATTCACAAAGAATATGGGTGAAAGTTGCTTAAATCAATTACCATTTTAATTATCAATTTTTTTTAAATTATTTTAAAATCAATTATTGAACTTCAACCATTGTTTCAGTTCTTTCAACGCCACTAATTTTCTGAATTTGATTTGCCACTTCTTTTATTTCAATTAATTCTTGGACATCAATAATTGCAACTGCATCAAATTGTCCGCTTGTTGGAAATGAATTTGAAACTTTTGTTAACTTTCTTAATTTTACGGCAATCAATTTCTTTGGAGATTTTACTAAAATTATTGCCTTTACCAACCTAAATCTACCTCCACTTCAATTAGAGTTTCTGTGGTAACAATATCTTTAATTTTTTTAAAATCAATTACCATTTGATTGATTTGATCAATATTTCCTTGTAAAATTACACTGATATCTGCCCTTCCAGTAACTATCATTACTTGTTTTACCACCTTGCGTTTTTTCTTTAAAATTTCTACTACTGAATCTACTTTTCCAGGCTTAACAGTAATCAAACATAATGCGTGCACGAATTCTATATGTGAATCAATTTGATAAATATTTCTAGTCAGAGGCTTCTTGGGATCTTGCTTCTTCCAGATATGCTCTTCTTTCTTCGTTAACCTTTTCTTGATCTATGACTAAATCATCATCAACAATTACTATTCCGCTGTCTCCACTAGGCTCATCTTTAATTTTTTTACTTTTTGATTTCTTACCTGTTGTTTTCTTTGCTTTAGCGGTTGTTTTCTTTGCTTTAGCAGTAGTTTTCTTTGCTTTAGCAGTAGTTTTCTTTGCTTTAGCAGTAGTTTTCTTTGCTTTAGCAGTAGTTTTCTTTGCTTTAGCAGTAGTTTTCTTTGCTTTAGCAGTAGTTTTCTTTGCTTTAGCAGTAGTTTTCTTTGCTTTAGCAGTAGTTTTCTTTACAACTTTTTTTTCAGCCATTATATCGAAAATCTTGCGATAGAGTAGCTTTTAAAGATTTTGTAGTTTTTACTCCTATTTTACGTCAATCTTCTTCAGTATCTAGCTCAATTGAGTCATTTGTGATCTCTGTAATCTCATCTAATACGATCTTTTTGACTTCATCTGCAGTTCCAATTTGATTTGAAACCATGTAGTTTAATTCGTCTAAAATTGCGTATTGGACTCGTGCTCGTAACACTTCAATTATTTCCGTTTCAACTGTTGGATGAAATTCACTTATCCACTCATTCAATTTTTCTTCTTTTATCATATTAGACGAATTTTTCTGTTAAATTTATTTTCTATGTTTTTGACTATTTTTGATGTTTTTTGAGTATTGATAAAAATATTGAAAAAACAGTATGTATTAGTCAATATTTTACTTTTGAATTACTTTATTTTTGTTTGATTCCATTTTATTATGTTGGGAGGTGAATAAGATAGCAAAATTAGCAGATTATCAAGTAGTTAGCAATTCCGCATCATTGGCAAAAATTGATGGTCAATCTTTCACAATTACTGAAATTGAAGATTCCCATTATGCCCAAGGTGATGAAATTACTAAAGGTGTTAAATTAACCATGAAAGAATTTTTTTCAATTGATGGTAATCAAATGAATAAATTTCACACTACACGTGTCGCTATTGTCAAGAAATTTTCTAATCCGAAACTTCGTGATGATATTAATTCTGGTAAAGAAACACTTCATGTAAAATGTATTATGGAAAAATCTAGCTCTGGTAAAAATTTCTATAATTTAGTAGATGCATAAAAAATATCTTTAAGGAAATAATTTTTTATTTTTTATTTTCTTTTTATTTCTATAAATTATTAAGTGATATTTTATTATATTTTTTAAATTTTCTTCAACTGACAATTCTTCATTTATTGAAATACTGAGAAAATCAAAATAATCCTTGTCCTGTAGTCGGATCTCAATTTTCCTCAATGCAGCACTTGAATTTTTATTTCTGTATCATCATCTGCAATCATTTTGGCATGATTTTCACATACTCTCATGATCTCTTTTGCAAAAGGGGTTTTGGATTTATTGTAATGGGAATATAGTACTCGGAAATAAGATTCTGTATTGCATCCTAAAATATTGCAAATCATAAGATCATAAACTATTCCATATTGAGCCTAAAAGAGCAGGTTATTCTATCATAATTAGAAATTTGCCTGGATGTAAAATGGTGCCGAGGGCATGATTTGAACAAGCGACAGCCCGGTCTTCAGCCGAGTGCTCTTCCAGGCTGAGCTACCTCGGCACTAAAAAAAATACTTTAGATGAGGCATTAAAGTTTGTCTTTTTATGGTTTCCAAATAATATCTTCAATACCGTTTCGTTTATTGATTAAGCGACCCATTACAAACATTAGATCTGATAATCTGTTGAGGTATTTGATGCAATTAGAATTAATTTCGTCTTTATCACTTAATTGAACTACCAGAGTTTCTGCTCTACGAACAATGGTTCTAACTTGATGAATTTGTGCAGCTCCAACATTCCCGCCAGGTAAAATGAAATTTGTGATTGGAGGTAATTCTAATTCAAATTTATCGATGATTTTTTCTAATTTTTCAACCATGTCCAATGAAATCCTGTTTTTTAAATCATTGAGATTTTGATTGGATAAATCTGAACCTAGTAAAAATAATTCATTTTGAATCGTATTCAAAACTTCACGTACATCATCATCTAGTACATTGCTTAAAACAACTCCAATCATAGCATTGGCTTCATCCACTGTTCCATATGCAAGAATACGTGGATGGGATTTGGCAATTCTAAAATCTCCTTGTAAACCGGTATTTCCATCATCACCGGTTTTTGTATATATTTTCATAATTTTCTTGATTTATCTTAACTATTATGTGATTCGAAAATAAAATATGAAAATTCATTAGTAGAAACTGTTCTAAATAATACATTATGATTTTAGATTTTTTAAAAGATTCTACAAATCTTAAGACAATTTCTAGACAGGGATGGATAGATAAATTGTCCATAAAAAATCCTGAATCGGTGGCTGATCATAGCTATTCAATGGCAATAATGGCCATGATAATTTCAGATTTGGAAAATTATGATTCAGAAAAAATTCTTAAAATGACATTACTACACGATTTGGCCGAATCAAAAATTGGAGACATTACTCCTGAACAAATGACTCTAGAAAATAAGATGAAAATTGAAAATGAGGCATTTGATGAAATAATCAACCAGTTACCTGAGACAATAAAATCTCAGTATCTTGAAATTTGGAAAGAATATCAAAATAACAGTTCAAAGGAATCCCTATTTGTTCATCAAATAGACAGATTAGAAATGGCATTACAAGCAAAAATTTACCAAAAAAGCGGTAAAACTATGGAAGATATAGAGCCATTTTTAGAATCAGCCAAAAGAAGCATAACCGATAAAAAATTAAAAGAATTATTTACAAAGATTGTTGAAGAAAAATAGATGTCTGAAACTGAAAAGGATGAATTAATTGATGCACAAAAGCAAGTAATTGGAATTTTGTTTGAAGTGATTAAAAGATTACAAACTAACAATGATCTAGACGAGGAATATTTTCAAATAATTACAGATTCCACAAAAAATGAAAAAAGAATTAAAGAGATATTGGACGAAAGAAATGAAAATTCTAAAATTGTTGGTAGATTATTAGAACAATTAAAAATTTAATTTGATTCAGAATAACCTACTGTTTTCATACCAAAACAGGGTTTGTTTCCTTTACTCCAACATTTGCAAGAACATGAAACAGCTTTTCCCGTATCCAAATTTTTAACAACTTTATGAAAAACTCCTTCTCTAATTTTGGATTCAATTGAGATTGTTTCATATCTGTCTGAATTGTTATTGGAATTATCCAATTTTATCAATTATGTATCCCATGATTTGGTATTTGTTCTTTTGAATTTACCTTTATCCCGTTTGGAATGTTTTACATTGTAATTTAGTAAAACTATGCCTACAATCAATCCAATACCACTAATTATCAAAAGTGGAAATATCATTTCTTCAGGCAAAGCATCCAATCCTAGTGCAATAATTCCAAGAATTATGGAACCAACAATTGATGATAAGCCAACTCGTCTATTATTCAATAAATCTATAATTTTTGTATGAACTTAAGCATATTGGCAAATTATAATTAAATACAAATTGCTAGTGTTTGTGCCAATGAAAGAATTAGAATTCTATATGGACATATCACCAAAATGGTGGGTTAATTCAAGTAAAGATGAATCTGTTATCAAAAAATACATCTGTGACCAGTTTGAATATGATTATTACCCAAGAGTCATCACTGTGGGTAGACAACAAATTGATCTTGATGATGAAAAAGATTTCAAATCTCAATTACTTGACAAAGTGAGATCAGGAGAATTTATCTATGAATTTTTACCTGAAGATGAAACCCTAAAGGAAAATTATACCATTTCAAATGGGAATGTATCAATTAGTCCCGATAAAAAATTAATTAATTCAAGAATTTTAATTAAAATCTAATTTCCACAGCTACAATCATCATCAGTAACCATTCTTAGATGAGCTGTTTGTTGATGTTTATCTTGCACATAACTTGATAGATTGGTAATTCGTACACGTGATTCCTTTTCATTCCAAGTTCCTTCATTTTCAAACCAAAATTCAATTTCGTCCACATCATATCTTTCTCCATTTTTAACTAATTCCTTGAAAATTTTCTTAATTTCCACAACTTCCTCTTCAGTTAATTTTGATTTATCTTGTACAAAGGTTGTAATCTCATTTAGTTTGATGATAACAGGATTTGTTAGTGGCATCACCAATATGAGGCATGGTTTCTATAACTATCTTTTGTGATGTTTTTATATCAATCAAATATTTTGATGAATATGCAGTATTTTCAGGCTCTAAAACTAGGACAAAAACGAGTTGCTGAAGCTCGAGAATATCTAAATACATTAACTGATGGCAAGGCAATGCCTGCTTTGGCACTTACTGATACAAAATCTAACGTATGGAAACCAGTGGGTGAAGAAAATCTATATGCATTTGTAGATGAATCTGCAGGTTTTATTTTGACTGATAATAGTGGATATATTCTAGCATTAGTTGATAGTACTGGATCTTCAAAAACAATAGTTCAAGGGGTTACTAAATTACAAAAAGAAAATTTGGAGAAAGCTTTTGAAAAAGACAATATACAAAAATTTGAAGGTAAAGTAATACTCCCAGTTTAAATTTATAATAATAATTTTTGTGTCCCTTAAAGCCGGTGATTTTCAAGTATTTGCATGACAAAACCAGAACTTGAGAAAAAAATATTTCTACATTTAACAAAAGTTAATTTTTCAACATTTGATGAAATGAAAAATATTTTCAAATGCTCGGATGAGGATTTAATGGATATTATTAAAAATAATATTAAAACAAATTCAGAACCATTAGGATTTATTCTAATAAATGATAAAACTAAACCCCCTCAATATTCTATTGAATCAACAAATTATCTAACAATTCATACTCAAGTTGAAAATTATTTGAAAGGCATTAACGGTATTTTGAGTTTATTTTATAGGAATTTATCCACTCAGTCAAATTTATTGAAAACAGATTCAGATGCCACGATAAATCTAAACAAAAAGGGGAAAACTATTTTTGATAATATCAGTTTAATTTTAGACCGAATTCAACAACTCTCATTTCTTATTACATACTACAAATCAATGGATAAAATTCCAAAAAATATGATGTCTCAAGCAGATGAAGATCATAAAAAATGTCTGAATATGTATTCAAAAATAATTAAAAAATTAAAAAATATCACCATGAAAGACAAAATCAATCAAGAAGCAATTGAGTTGTATTTGTTTAAACATCAATTTGTTGTAAATCACCTAAATTCTACAATTTAGGCACAAAAATGACTATCTAAATACAAGTAATTCTTAGAAAATAAAATGAAATCATTATTGATCATTACAATAATTGCAGTTGCTATGATTGGAACAATCATGGTAGATGAAGTATATGGAGTTGAGGAAAATGTGGAAGAAGTATCTCCATTAACAATTAACAGTTTAGAAATTTATGAAGATGCAGATTATACTAGATATCGCGTAACTGGTGATGCCCCTGCATCCACTGAAATTACATTTAAAACTACAAAACCTGATGGTTTACCTGGAAATTATCCTGGTAGTATAGATACAAGTAAACCTGCATACATTGTGGATAATAAAATCGATCCTACTAATAATTTAGTTTATGGACTTTGGACTCTAGAAGTTTGTATACCTGAATATGATGTATGTGTACAAGAATCATTTACAATTAATGAACCAGTTATCTTGTCTGATGATGAAGCAACTAAAGCTGAACAAGTAGTTTCAAATGAACAATCTACTGAAGAAGGCGGCGGTTGTCTAAT
>ERZ802819.457-NODE-457-length-27429-cov-17.9005_pt1 | contig 27429 bp, 25 predicted proteins | sample MGYA00345647_ERZ802819 | MGnify/ENA primary metagenome ERZ802819 (study PRJEB30503, sample SAMEA104212355) | marine metagenome | biome: Westerlies Biome; feature: [SRF] surface water layer (ENVO:00010504) within the epipelagic zone...; material: water...
GAGCAGATTCCGCCGATTCGCATCATGCTGGTCATTTCAGCCGCGGCACAAATGGGGACGACTCGTGAGCTACTGCGACGGTTGGCGTTAACTCGGCTTGACGGCGCGATTATCACTAAGGTGGACGAGGCGGTTAGCTTGGGAGGCGTGATCGATACGCTCATTAAGCGGCGTCTGCCTTTGAGTTTGGTGGTCGACAATCGTGACCCCGACATTGTGCCCCACAACACGGATCCGGTAGCATTCATTAAGCGCGCAGTGAATTTGCTGGAAGAACGACAGACCGGTCAGGCCGCTAGTCCAATCAGATACGCGGCGGCGACTGCCTGATAAACGGGTAGTGCAAAAACGGTAAAAATTATGTCGGGTAATGTGGTAGCAGTGTCCAGTGGCAAGGGAGGAGTGGGCAAAACCAGTCTCACTGTGAATCTTGCCGTCGCGCTCGCAGCCACAGGCAAAAAAGTGCTGGTCTGCGACGGTGACCTTGGTCTGGCGAATGTTGATATTACGCTGGGGCTGAGACCCGAGTTTGACCTGCATCACGTGCTATCCGGTGAGCGGACTCTGGATCAGATCGTGATTGAGGGTCCTCAAGGGGTAGGGGTGATCCCTGCTGCCTCCGGCATTTCGAAAATGCTGGAGCTCTCGCCCGCTCAGCGCCTGGAAATGGGCCTAGCGTTTACCGAGCTCAGTCGCCAATACGATGTTGTTCTGCTCGATACTGCCGCGGGTATTGGTCAGGATGTGATTTCATTTTTATCGGGTGCGCATCAGGTGATCGTGGTGGTGTGTGACGAGCCGACCTCGCTTACCGACGCGTACGCGTTGATCAAGGTCAGCGCGACAGAGCGGCGGGTAAGTCGTTTCCAGATTGTCGCGAATAAGGTCAAGGGTGCCGCCCACGGCATACAGGTTTACAAAAAGCTGCTGAATGCCACGGACCAGTTTCTTGATGTCAATCTCAGCTATCTCGGTGCTGTGCCAGCGGATCAGCGAGTGCTTGAATCCATCAAAGAGAGAACACCAGTAGTCAACTTGTACCCGCGCTCTCAGGCATCGGTAGCGATCCGAGAAATTGCGGACAACCTCGAAAAGTTGCTGACTATCGATATCGAAACCGACGGTATTGCGGCGCTCTTTAAACAGCATGACATGAGTTAGCGGGCCATGGACCAACCTACCCGCTATGATGATATGGCATTGCAGAATCCCTCCAGTGTCGTCGAGGATCTGTTGCCCTTGGTCAAAAGCATTGCGCTGCGTATTCGCGTCAAGCTCCCCGATTTTATTGAGCTCGATGATCTGACTCAGGCAGGCCTCATTGGGCTACTCAATGCCTGCCAGTCCTATGACCCCAACCAGGGCGCCAACTTTCAAACGTATGCGTCGATCAGAATACGCGGCGCGATCCTAGACGAACTGCGCCGGAATGACTGGTTGCCGAGGTCGGTGCAGACACAGCTAGGGGAGGTCTCAAGGGCCATTGCCAAAGTGGAAGCGAGAGAGGGCCGCACGGCTCAAGATCACGAAGTGGCGGAAGCCATGCAGCTTCCATTGGATGAGTATCGGGAACTGACGACAAAACTTTCCGCAGCCCGGCTCGTATACCTCGACGCGAATACCGATAGTGCAGATGACGTGCCTGTGGGAGACAGAGAACCGGAGGCAGAGTACAGCGAAGAGGAACAGCGCGCCCTGTTACGTTCTGGAATCGACATGCTGCCTGAGCGGGAAAAGCTGATGATGTCTCTCTATTACGTTGAGGAACTGAATATCCGTGAGATTGCCGCCGTATTAGAGGTTACGGAGGGGCGGGTCTCGCAATTACATGGTCAGGCGCTGGCCAGGTTGCGATCCAGATTGGCTCCTCTTCAAAACGGCTGATCTACGAGTGACGCTTGGCTTGATCGGCTGAACCTGCAGTCTCGGAATATTTTTATTGGCCCATCCATCTGGGTCGCAACCCCCATAGAGTGTGCGAGCAAGGGATTGCCCGCCAGAAAGGACTCTCACCTTACTTCCTTTTATATCAGGGTTCAGGTTGCTGCGGCCCGCATACGTTTATTGCACGCCAAGTGTTTCTGCGCTGACCTCGCGTTCCTCTACCGGTGACTCGCTGGCCTCTTCGGTTTGGTTAATCTTGATTTCCACGCGACGGTTTCTGGCGCGGCCTGCCCGTGTGGCGTTCGTATCCTCAGGGCGAACCTCTCCATAGCCACGAACGCTAAGGCGGTCCATGGAAATGTTGGGATCATTGAGAAACACGCTGGTCACAGAGACCGCACGGCCCGCTGAGAGCGCAAAGTTCGATGGGAATTTAACGCTATTAATGGGAATGTTATCGGTATGTCCCTCTACTACGATCTCGCCAGAGATTTCTCCGAGAGCAGTACCGATGGTGTCCAGCGTGGGGAGAAAGCCCGGGTCTAAGTCAGCTGAACCTGAGGTGAATGAACCGCGCTCTCTGATTTTGATGATGATCGTAGGTCCGTCGGTTTCGACATCAATTTTGCCTTCGTTGATTTCCTCTTCTAGCAGTTCTGTCAGCACGGCCGCGTCGGCCTCAGTTTGCTGCCGCTGCTCCTGACGTTCTTCTTCTTCTTCCAGCAGCTTTTGCAGTGTTTCGGGCTGAACCTCAATGGGATTGTCGGGGTTGCCAATTTTTAGGGATGGGCGAGTCGGGTCGACCGTATCCTGCTGAATGACTTTTTTAATTGTGGGCTCGGGTTTGCCAGGCGAGAATTCCAGCGCAATGATGCTGGTTCCCTTCGGGATATCGTAGGTCACGATATCTTGTTGGACACCAAAAGCGTCCTTCATGGAGCCCGCCACTTTTTTGTATCGAATCACGTCGATTTCGGACATCGAGATGATGAGCACGAAGAAGCAAACCAGAAGCGACATCAAATCTGCGAATGTGGCCATCCACAGAGGCGCTCCGGGTTTGCCCTCTTCTCCCTCGTCTTCCTGGAGCAGGTTTAAATCCACTGTTAATCCTCGTCGTCAGCCCGCTTTTTGGGATCGACATAGGTTTTGAGCATCGATTCGAGAATACGCGGGTTTTGTCCACCCTGGATGCCCAGCACGCCGTCAATGCACATCGCCATCAGTCTGCCTTCATTGGCTTTTCGCAGCGTCAGCTTGTCGCAAAGTGGAATGGCGATTACGTTGGCAATGAGGGAGCCATAAAGCGTTGTCAGCAGAGCCACGGCCATTGCAGGTCCGATGGCTTTGGGGTCGCTGAGATCCACCAGCATCTGCACCAGACCAATAAGCGTGCCGACCATGCCCATGGCGGGTGCGACCTCTCCCCACGCAGACCATACTTTCGTGCCCCATGTCTGCCGGTCCAGAAACTGCTGACGGTCTTTGTAGAGGACTTCGCTGACTACCTCCCGACTTGATCCGTCGATCAGCATCCTGACGCCTTGCTTCAGAAACCCGTATTCAATTTCGACGTTTTCCAGCGCGAGCATGCCGTCTTTTCGGGCGATCCCCGAGAGCTCCACCATTTGAGCAATCAATTCGTCCGGGTTATCTGCGCTGCTGCGGAACGCGGAACCCGCGGCTGCGAACGCTCCCAGCCATTGCTTGAAAGAAAACTTGATCATCACGATACCGGCGCTGCCGCCAAGGACGATAAGAAGACCTTGGGGGTTCCAGAATATGTCGGCGCCTTCCTTCGAAAAAACGGCAAAGCTTACAAACCCAACAGACGATAAAATGCCAAGGAGCGTTGCAAAATCCACTGGTGTACCTCACAGTCTCGTTGAGCCTTCGCCCATCGCGAAGCGCTTTTAGTCCCTTAATAGGCGCAGTGCTGGGGGGGCCCAGCCGCGCAGGTCAGAGGTTACGTTAACCTCGATCATCACGCAAACCGGGAGACGCTTTGGAAGAACTTCAGATTTCGCTGACTCCCGCGAGGGTTGATCAACGCAACTTCGGTTTATGGCTACGCACGCCACAGGTTGGCCAGGTGCTGAATGCAGTGGTGGCCGATAAGCTTCCCTCGGGCGAGATGGTTCTTAAAGTGGGCGCCGAGCGCGTCACGGCGTCAACGGATATCCCGCTTCAGCCGGGCGCACGGCTGTTGCTGGAGGTCAAGCAAGTTCAACCCCAGATTACTTTCCGCGTGCTCACTGCAGGAGGCGCGCCCTACGTGGCAGCGCCCGACGCGATGGCAGAGGCTATTAAGTTGCAGCGGCAAGCAGGTACTACGCAGGTGCCAAAAGACGGTCTGGCACAGCTATTTTCACTGTTGCGAGCCTTGGGAGGTGGCTCTCTGCAGGCTCTGGGTTTGGATCGCGCAATCGTTAAGCAGCTCCAAGGTGGTGTGAGATCCTCGGACGAATTGACCAAACCCGACGCTCTGATTAAGGCGATACAGGGCAACGGTACTTTCCACGAGAGCTTGCTCGCCCATGGAGCGGGCAGCATGGCAGGGCTGGCAGCAGACGATTTGAAGGGGCAACTGATGCGCGCCTTGTTTAGAGTGCGTGCCAATCTAGAAGACAGCGATAAACTGGAATTGCAGGCTGAACAAGTCGGCCTCCTCGAAACCCTGCGCTCTGCCTTAGAGAGTGGACTGAAAATAATCACAGACAACCAATTGGGCTCTGTGCCAGCTGAACAGACCCAATTGCCGCAGCAATGGTGCTTCGATATTCCGTTTCGGTTTGGCGAAGAGGTGTACAGCATTGGGATTCAAATATTTGAGGACGGTGCTCACAGTGCCGCGGGTGAGGGGGCTCTGTCCAAAACCTGGGCTGCGCATATCTCCCTGAATATGCCAGGGCTTGGCGCGACTGAGATCACCGTCAAGCTTGTCGGGGAGAGGATATCGGTTGATCTCGCTGGCAGTGAGCAAGAGACGCTAGCGTTATTTTTGAGATCTCAGCAATCATTGACTGCTGGTTTGGAGTCGCGAGGGTTAAAGCTCGACAGGCTCAATGTGGTGCACGATCAAAGTCTGTCTCGCCATGGCTCCAATGCTCCCGCTCTGGATGTCAGGGCATGAGCCAGTCCCGCTATAACAAGAGCGCAGCCTTGACCTATTCAGGAGAGGGCGCGCCTCGCCTCGTTGCTAAAGGCGAGGGAGAACTCGCCGAGAGAATCAAGGCGACTGCGCAAGAGTTTGGCGTCCCGGTCGTGGAGGAGGCGGGTTTGGTGCAGATGCTGTGTCAGATCCCGTTGGGGGACGAAATACCCCCTGCCCTTTATGTTGCGGTGGCAGAGGTACTGGCTCATATATTCCGCATCAATAACCGCGTCGATGAGTTGTCCTAGCCGATACTCGTAACCGGGGTTGCTCTTGTTAGACGTTTCCGCGACCGGTGGTCCCTTCAGTCGATCTCATCGGGCTGTATTTCAAGAGCGCCTGAGTATTTCTGGATGATGTTGAAGTCCCAGTCTTTAAAGTTTGCCCTGACAGCAAAACCTTCGTATGTCTCGTACCAGGCCGATTCGCCAGGCGGCAGTCTTGCACCGACCCGCCACCCCTTGGTTTCACCAATGTTGACGCAGCGCATTTCGAAGGGCTCCCCATTGAAATCCAGCTGGTCAGTGATAATCGAGGCTCCTTCGAGGCACCCATCTGTGAAATACACGGCCGTCAGTGTCGTACCGTCCTTATTTTTTCGAGCGCGCAACACGTAATCAAGGAACGGAAACTCCCGCTGAACAAAATTGCCCGTTTCAAGCAGGTCATGCTCTCGATCGGTCTTCTCCCAAGCGACCGAGGTATTCCAGTGATAGATCTCTGCCTGAAATCCCATGCTTCTTTTTGCTTGGCCTAGGTATAGGTTCACCATCTCTCTTTGTTGGGATAGACCGACTATTAATATGATGGTGAACAGAACTAGAAACCACTTGATGAAGGTTATCATGAGCTATCCCCGAGCCGCTGTTATCAGGCCGCCAAAATGCAGTCGTGTCGCTGAAGGTTTTATTTTACGAAAGTGTAACAGAAGATAGCGGGTGGCCGCGTGTCGGCCGGCTAGCACCGAGGCCTGCCGGCGGCTGGTGCAGGTTAAAGGGTGCCAACTGACTATCTTGTGCAGTGCCAGCGAATCGACTCAAAGGTGGAAGATAGTCCTGTCTTATCGTAATACCGGGCAGTGAGGTCTGGCTCTACCACGACCATGAAGACTTCGCCGGCGGGGTCAGACCAGATAGATTTCAATGCTTGCTGCTGAAATTTGGCGGGCACCTTATTGCCACCTTGCACACGTATCCAGCCATCCGCTTTTTCAGCGCTTCCCCAGAGCTCCAGCGTTGATCCATCCACCCAGCGGTTGTCGTCAATGCAAGTTAACCTGACTGGTTTTGCGCCTGAGCGATACTCTTTACCTGCCGCTCCCATTGACAACCACATCGAGCAGGTAATGCCCAGGGCGAGGAGGGCTTTGCAGTTCATCAAGCTGACCATCCCGGCATCATAGATCATGCTTTCCTGGGCGCCTTATGATGCTGCTCATGGGTTAGCGGTCCCTGCCAATCCAAGGTTTTGGCAATGCGAATGCTTCAACCAGCTCTGCGGCGACTTCCTCGGCCTCAGACTGGCTGGCATACCCACTGGCTCGAACCCGATACAGTGTTCGCCCGTTTACTTGCGCTGGTTGGACACCAAACGATTCACTAGAGGAGGAAAGTCGAGCGACCATGGCATCAGCATCGGCGCGCGTGGCATAGGTCTGGATGTTGATAAACCAGCCACTGCTTGAAGACGATGGCAGTTGCGGCGACGAAGCTACGCTCGGAGGTGCGCTGGCGTTGCTCGCCTCTGCAGCATCAGCGCGCGCTATTTTGAGCGCTCTCTCGACGGAAGATAGCTTCGCTTCCAGCGTTTGGTTGCGATCCTCTAGTTCGGCTATTTCCTCGCTATGCAGTTTGCGCGTGCTGTCCAGTTCATCCTGTAACGCCTGAATTTGCCCCTCATTCTGTGCAGGCGCCTCGGCTGGCGGGGTTTGTTGTGCTTGCCTTAATTTAAGTTGCATTGACCGCATGGCTTGGTCCTGCTGGGTGCTTTGGTACCAAGCGAAGCCAGCGAGGCCGATCACAGACAGTGTCAGCAGGCCAACTGAGGTCGGCCATGCCCAGTGAGTTTTCTTCTCTTTTTTACTCTTTAGTCGGGAAGCCGCGGGGGGCTGGGGCCGATAATAATCGTCATCGTCATCGTCATCGACGGCAGCTTGATCTCGCGATTCTGCGGGAGAGGTTGCTCCAGTCTCGTCTTCTCTACCATCAAATTCATTGGTCGAGCTACCGTTACTGGGGTCAGATCCGTCGTCGCGGTCTAAGGATCGCGAACTCCCCAATGTCACGTTGTCATCGTCAAGGTCATCGTCAAGGTCATCGTCAAGGTCATCGTCATCGAACAGCGAGCCGGACTCATCTGCGTTGCCGCGCGGGCTGACATTCTGTTCCGGGTCTTGTTCTGACCAGTCAGATGCTTCCTCGGAGACAGAACGTTCTTCGGCCCATTCAGGGTCGCTACCCAAGGATTCGTCGTCCTCGAGGGCGCTCCAATTTTCCTCATCACCGTAAGCGTCGAAGGAGGGTAGGTCGCCATCTGGTTCGCTATCGCTGTCCATGGTGCCGGATGTTGCTCTTGCTGCTGGCGCGTCAGCAAATTCATCATCCGGCTGATCTCGATCACTCATTTTCTTCTTCTCATCATCGCAGGATCATGTCTTAAGACTATCAGAAGTCGCGGTTGCCATTGCAACAATCGGCAGGTCTTTGAGTCGCGCTGGAAACGAGTCACCGACCGAACGGTCTTTGCGTGATTCTTGGATTCACGGCGATTCTTGTGATGCGCCGGTTTTCCTGATCTACTCGGCTCGGCGCATTGATATTTTGAGATGTGTCATCAAAAATTCATGCGGCACCGCTATTTTGTGACGGGTCGTAAAAATAAGGGGGCTTCAATGAACAAACTACTGACTACACTATTTGCGGTGGCCTTGCTTTCTGGCTGCGGCCAGAGCGAGCAACCTGCCGAAGCACCGGCTGCGCCACAGGCAAGTGAAGTTGCAGAGGCAATTGCACCTTCTGCGCCACAGGCAAGTGAAGTTGCAGAGGCAATCGCACCTTCTGCGCCGCTCAATGTTCCTGTGGTTGACTATGTTTGGAATTCTACAGCCGAGGGCATGACAGACGAGCAGTTCGCCGACATCGTGACGCGGTGGAATGCGCGCATCGACGCCGGTGGCTACGACATGACGGGCTCCAATGTCCTCAGGCCACAGTTCGAAACCGATGACTACGATTTTATCTGGGTACTGTTGTGGCCCTCGATGGAAGCGCGCGATTTAGCCTGGGCAGACTGGAATGCCAATCAGTTAGAGGAGTGGACCGCAGAGTTGAATGGCGCGCTCTCTTACAATGCTGAGAACGTTTATACCTTTAGCCCGGGCGCAGGCCGGGACAGCGCTGTAAGCAGAACGCCAGAGGGCGGTACCTTCATTCCCAGCTTTGACTTCTGCAATTTCAACGAGGGCTATGATCAGGCCAGTCTTGATGGGTTCCGCGCTGATTACGATGCCTCGCTGGATGCGGAGCCGTCCAGTGACTATGGCTACTACATCATGGAGCCGCAGTTCGACCTGCAAGATGCGGACTTCGTGTGGCTTGATCTGTTTACCGATGAGGCAGCGGCTCAGTCGGGTGCAGACAGTTGGAACGGCTCGGCACTCCAGGCTCAATGGAACGAGATGGTCAATTGTCAGAACTTCACCTTTGCCGCCACGGCGATTCGGCGTTAACAAACGACGAATCACACGGCACCGGCTTCATGGTGACGCGGGTCGGATAGGCAAAGTCGGTGTAAATGGAAACCCCGCCCAGTGCGGGGTTTTTTCTAGCGGCTCACCGCGCGAGTGGTGTTCTTCTTCAGGCGCGAGAGCAACCACTGGTGGAAGTGGTGCGTGGGCACATCCATGAGTGGCGTAAACAGTCCGCCATCAAAGGCTGGGGAAGCGCGGCCTCTCTGCATGCCCTCTACCACCGAGATGTCCTCGGAAAACACAACACTCCAGGCGGCGTGCAGGTTTTCACGCCGCTCCCGATAGGAATCGCCGATTCCGTCGCTATCGGCATAATAAAACTGCAGTCTCTCCCGAGTCTGATCTACGGCCTCTGACAGCAGCAAAATGACAAAGAAGTGGTCGGCTTGAATGCCCAGCAATACGTTGGGGTAGAGCGACAGGTACTCCGCGGTTTTGAGGCGTTCACCATCCCACTCTGAAAATTGTGGCAGCGGCTCGCTATCTCCCCGCGTCAGGTCATATACCCGGGTGCCTTGGCCTGAGGCGAGCGGATCAACAGTGAGGTTGTAGTGCGCATCGAGCGGCGAGTAGGTGTTGAGGTCGGGGTGGACGAAGGGCAGGTGATAGGACTCGCAGTAGTTCTCCACCGCCAGCTTGTAATTACTGTTTAGCACCAGTTCCATGGAGCCAAACTCACCCGCATCGGCGATGAGCTGTTGGTCGAACTCTGGCCCGGCGAGCTCGCGCCAACGCGACAGTAACGGTTCTAGGTGCGCTGGCAAAGACGGTGCATCGCCAGAAAGATTGATAAAAACCACCCCCATGGACTCGTCGCAGCGTACGCCGGTCAGGGCATGGTCAGCGCAATCAAAGCCAGTCACTTCGTGCACGCCCATGCCACCGATATTGGGGGTCGTTTTGAGCTGCCCGCTAAGGTCGTAGCCCCACTTGTGATAGGGGCATCGGATGACCAGGCCGGCATCGCCGGCTTCGGCGACCAGCTCCATGCCGCGGTGACGGCACACGTTGTGAAACACTCGTGCGCGACCCTGTTGGTCTCGCACCATCACCAGTGGCAGTCCCATAAACATGATGGGGAAGACGCTGCCGGGTTCTGCAATATCGCTACTGAAGCCCAGGCCCACCCAGGTTTGGGCGATGACCGTATCCCGCTCTTTCAGCCATGCGTCGTGACTGGTATAGGCCCGATTGGGTAGTGCGGCACTGTGAGAAATTTCGGGGTTAGCCGCGCCATGAGGGCTAGCCGCTGCGGTGGAGGCGAGGGTGTCGGTGGGCGTCATGGCGTGCATTTACGTGGTCGAATGGCGAAAGTGTACGCCTGCCGCTGATTCGGGAAAATGATTTTTTCTCTGCAACCATAGTGCAATCCATCACGGCTAAGAGGGGCGCTAAAAAGCACTGGAAATGAGTGGCTTAGCTCCATGGAAAGGGGCTGTTAGACACCGGATGCAGGTCTCCCTCTGCGTAGCGTGAAAAACGAAACGGATCGAGGAGCCCGGGCTTGTCGCCACAGATGGTCTGCGCGACCAGGTCGCCCACGCCGATCATTTTGTAACCGTGGTTGGAGTCGGCAATCACGAAGCAGTTCTCTCGCATGGTATCGAACACCGGAAAGCTGTCGGGCGTGAAGGCGCCGATGCCGCCCGAGGGTTCTCTTTTGAATTGGGGCAGGGTGCCCGAAAAGCGTTCTTGGCAATGTGCGAGTGCTGATACCCACATCTCCGCGAACTCTGCGCCAACCACAAACTCAGGTGAGGCCGGTCCATAGGGGTCTACCGCAACGTCTGCCGCTGGCTTGTCGACGATAAAGGGTGCGGCCCCGCCCTGCACGCCGCCGAAATGGAAGTCGGGCTTGTAGTAGATGCCCCAGAGGTGATCGGTCAGCAACCTGCCATCCTCATCGGAATAGAGTGGCGCGTCGGTATCGACATGAATGACCGGTGGCATGGCGCCGTCATTGGTGACTTGTAATTGGGGGTCAACACCCAGCGTGCCTTCCTGCAGTGACCAGTAGATCCACATGGGAATCCCCTCGGTGACCTCACTGGTTGCCGGGTTACGTATCCCGACCTCCATGGGGAGTTCCAGCATTTTCCAGAAGTTGCGCACCCAGGGGCCTGCTGCGACCACGGCGTAATCGCACTCAATGCGACCCCGGTCAGTATCGACTGCCGTAATGGCATGGCTGTTGTCACTCTCGAGCGCTTTGACAGTGATGCCGCTGATAATGCGCACGCCCAGCGCCTCGGCCTTGGCCGCCAATCCAATCATCGCGCGTGAGTTGTTAGCGTAACCGCCCGGCATTTCATGGAGAACAGAGGTGATGCCCTGTGCACGCCAATCTGAGAACAGACCCTTCATGTAGCGCTCGCTGTTGGCGGCGCCCTCGATGAAGATCGACTCATAGCCGATCGCCTGTTGCTGTGCATGGATCGCCGCCACATCTTCACGCATGGATTCGCAGCTGATTTGCATGTAGCCCACGGGATGGTAACTATAGGTCTCGGGGTCGCTCTCCCAAATGTTCACGGAGTGGGCCATCAGCTCGCGCATGGCGGGCTGAAAATAGTTATTACGAATCACCCCGCAGGCAATACCCGTCGCGCCCGAGCAGATACCCGATTTGTCGAGAATGATGATGTTATGGCCGTCACCCTTACCGGTCGCTTTGAGCTGCAACGCCAGGTGGTAGGCGGTGCTGAGCCCGTGAATCCCGGCACCAATGATGATGTAGGGGCTGCGCGTTGGAATCGCCATCAGATGATCTCGCCCACGTAGTCAAAAGGCTCGATCAGCACCGGCATATCGTCAGTGCACTCACGCCCATAAGCGGCCAGCAAGCCGTTCCAGTATTGGCGATGTAAGGGAATCCAGACTTCGGGATCCTGAACGGGCGGGCCGTCGAGGGAGGACTCTGCGTCACCGATTTGTCCGAAGGTGGTCTCGCGAACGTCGGTCAGGCGCACGATCAAATGAGGCTGACCGATGTAATCAGTCAGAACAATAGGGATGCCGGGTTCAGGGTAAGGAAAGCCATTGGCCTCAATAACCCACGGCAAGCTGAAGGTAGCGACCTTGTCACGTGTTTTGATGTAATCGAGGATCTGGGTTGTGGTCTCGGCATCAATGCCTAGAGAGCGCACCTGATAGTTATCGCCGAAACCCGAGTACCGCTCGCATGCGCGCTCCCAGAATGTATCAATATTTGCAGGGTTGGGTTGAGCGGGGCCATCAGAGATCAAGATGTGGCGCGGCATGGAGGCTCCCAATTCTTATCGTTTTGGTGAGCTAAATCATGCTGGATTTCGGCCGGCCTGCCTAGTAGAGCAGCCAGTATGTGGCGCCGGTATTATGTGGGCAGGGGATTTTGCAGGGGATCGGGGATCTGATTGGGGATTTCCGTTCCCCATTTCCCTTGTATATGAGGCTTTCAGGGGTGTTAAGGGCCCGCCCGGCAGGACTCGAACCTGCAACCTACGGCTTAGAAGGCCGTTGCACTATCCAGTTGTGCTACGGGCGGCGGGGGCGAAGTATCCCACTCTAAGAGAGAGGGGCCAAGCCTGAGGCGTCGCATGTGAGCAGGCCATGCAGTGCCGTTGATGAGCCTGCTCGCGACTTCCCGGCGACGCGTTGACAGCGCGGCGAAACTGAGCGTCTCAGATCTCCCCACTGGTCGCGCCAAAAAGTAGGGTGCGCACGCTGTGATCAAGGAGTGATTCGGGATCGATGGATCGATCAAAAAGGTTGATAAGCTGGCTTGCTTCCAGCGTCGCAATACCATGCGTCATGGACCAGATCTGTGTAGCGAGGCGGATCCCGTTCTTCGCCGGATTGCCCTGTTTTTCACAGTAGGCCTTTACCAAGCCCACTAAGATCATGAAGCCTCCATGGTCCTCAGCCGCATTCGCGCGAATCTCATCGATATCGCCACGGTCTTCCCACATCAGTGAAAAGAAGGCTCGCTTTTTTCGCGCATAGCTCAGGTAGGTATGCCCCATGGCCAGAATGCCTTCGATTGAACCCACAGCGTGCAGTGAGACGGTTTCGGCGGCCTCGTTGCCCAGCCCGAGGATCGCTAATTGACGCACGGCCCGCAAAAGCTCTTCTTTGTCGCTAAAGTGGCGATAGGGCGCTGCAGAACTGACGCCTGCACGCGTGGCGGCCTCCGCCATGGTGAATTCCAGAGTGCCGTCGCGCTCAATGAGTTCGGCTGCGGCAATGATCAGCGCGTTGCGCAGGTCGCCGTGGTGATAGTTGCAGCGCGCCTGACTCATGCGGCCTCCTGCATAGCGAGCGGTGCCTTGGGGACGTCAACCGCTGCTTTGGGTTTGAGGAAGTGTCTTCCGGGATGCATAAGTAGGGTGTAGAGCGGCGGTACAAGATAGAAAGAAACGACAGTCGACAGTAGCACGCCGCCAGCAATGGCCATCGCGAAAGGCGGCCAAAACTGGCTGCCCTCCAAGATTAGAGGCAGGAAGCCACCGAATGTGGTGACGGTGGTGGAGACGATATGTCGACTCGCGTCCATCACCACATCGACGATCGCATCGGGATCCCCAAGGCTTGCCTGTTCATTCAATTTGAGCCCGCTGAGAATGATGATCGCCGCATTAATCGAGACGCCCACCGAGCCGATGACGCCAATCAACGCCTGAATACCTAATGGGTACTGGAATACCGCCAGTGCCAGCAGGCTGAGACCAAAGGAGCAACCGGTGACACCAAACGCGATGCCGGTCAGTCGCCAGGAGTTAAAGGTCAGCAGGATGGTCGCCAGCATGGCAGCAACGATCGTGCCCAATGGTGCCATGAGATCTGCAACCAGCTCGCCACGCTCCTGGCTGTCCCCACCGAACTCCAGAAAGTACCCGCTGGGGAGGGCGATCGGATTGGCCTTTAAATCTGCCGCCAGCATTTTCAAGGCTTCCTCGGGCAATACACCGCGCTTGAGGAATCCCTGCACGTTATTAAGCCGATCACCGTTTTTGCGAGCAATGGGGCTCTCATCAGGGATGAGCCCCACGCTGCCCAATGCGCTGAGGGGCACAGCGGGTACCAACGTCTCGTTGCCGAGGCGCTGCACAGGAATGCGGATATTGGCGAGGTCGTCGGTGCTGTCCCATTCCTCGCGCTTTAGGATCGCCCGAACGGGCAGCCGCTCGGTGCCCTCAAGTAACTCGCCGCCGACACGTCCCTTCAAGGCACTTTCAATTCCCCGCGCGACCTCGGCTTTACTGAGTCCGGTGCGCTTTAACGCAGACTCGTCGAGATCAAAGACCACTTTCGGTGGCGCTGGCGCCATCGAGACCTTGGTATGTGTGATATCGGGTAGGGCGGCCATTCGCCGACGAAATTGCTCCCCGAGCTCCTTTAGGATTTCTGTGCTGGGGCCATACAGCCGCACCTCAAGTGGCGCCTCCACCGGCGGGCCCTGGTCAATACCACGAACCAGGATCTGCGCCTGGGGAAATTCTCGATCGATCTCTATTTGCAATCGTCGGATCAGCGCATCGGTCTGGTTCTCGTCGGTGGTCAAAACCAGCGCCCGGGACCAGCTGGGCACACCTTTCACGTTGGCGCGCAGGTTGTAGTAGAACTCGGGCGGGCTCTCGCCAATCGACCAGTCGACCCGGCGAATCAGGGGCTCCGCGCGCAATTTGTCATCGACCTGGGTGACCAGTGCCAGCGAATCATCTATCGATGCGCCCTCGGGCAGTTTGACGTCCAGATACATTTGGTCGCGGTCGGTGCCGGGGAAGAATTGCAGGGTCAGCGTACTGAGGCTAAGAAATCCGGTCATCGGCAGCGCCAGAGCGAGGGCAAAGGCACCCAATGGGTTACGAATGGACCAATCGAGTGAGCGTCGGAATGTTTCCGTCAGTTTTTGGTTATCGGCGCCTGCACGCCACCACCGACGCTCGAGTGCAAGACCTGAGGGCAGCCACCGAGAGGCGAGAACCGGCGTCACGGTCACCGCCAGCACGAAGGACGACACCAGCATCGCAACCACCGCCACGGCAATCGATCCCAGGAAGTCGCCCCCGGCGCCGGGCAGCAACACCATCGGAATGAAAGCCAGGACCGTTGTCAGAGTGGAGGACATCAGCGGGATGCGCATGCGCGTCACCGCACCACGCATCGCCTCGGTTGGCGGCAATCCCGCCAACAGACGTTTGCGAATCTCATCGGTCATCACAATGGAGCCGTCGACCAGAAGACCCAGCGCTACGACGAGCCCGGTCACTGACATGTGCTGAATTGGAATTTTCAGATAGAAGAGGGCGATCATCGACGTCAACGTGCACAGCGGCAGAATCACAGCGACCACGAGCGCTGCGCGCCAGCCTAACGTGACCAGCAGTACCATGAGCACCAGAGCAATACCCATCAACAAATTTTTGCCCACGCTCAGCAGACGGTCTTTGGTGTAGCCCGCCTGATCAAAACTGGTCTCAATGCTCACGCCATTGGGCGCAGCGGCACGATAGGACTCTAGGAAGGCGTCGAACGTGGCACCGTAGCGGTCCACCTGATAGCCCGGTTGCATCTCGGCCGCAATGAGTACCGATCGCTGACCGTTGGAAAGTGACACGCTCTCGAAGGGCGTAACCTCGGTCTTACGCACCTCAGCGAGATCTGAAATGCGGATCGCACGTCCATCGGGCAGGCCGCGCACGATCACATTACGCACTGATTCGAGATCAGTGAATTCTCCGGTCAGCTCTACCGTTAGGGCGGCGCCTGCACCGGTTAGCTGGCCGGCAGGGGCCCTTGCATCGGCCTCGGCGAGCGCTGCGGAGACCTCGCCGATCGAAATGCCCAGCATCGACAACCGCGTCTCGTCGAGTTCAACGCGCACCTCTTCGTGGGGCAGGCCATATAGCTTGACCCGCCTTGTCATCGGCACGTTGCGGACAGCGTCGGCAAAGAGTAGCGACTGCCGCCTTAGTTGAGCCGGTGACAGCTCACGGCCGTCAGCACCGCTGATCGCAATAATTTTGACGAACTCAGTCCAGATTTCATCATCGAAGTCTGGCGGTGAGGTGCCGGGGGGGAACGTCATCGCCACCCGGTCAACGACATCGCGCAGCTCGGCCATGATCTGTTTGAGCCGAGCCGGGGGCGCTTTGTAGTCGACCTCTACAAAAAGCAGTGACACACCAGAGGCGGAGGTGCCATCAACCTCCATGACATCGGGCTCTTCCCGGAGGGCATCGACCATGGGTTTGGTAATTAGCGCTTCAACTCTGGCAGGACTCGCGCCGGGGAAGAAAATCTGTATTTTGGCAAACCACGGGGTGATGGCCGGGTCTTCCTTGCGCGCCATACCGCTCATGCTGGTATAGCCCACCACCAAAATGGTCAGAATCACCAGCGCCAAATAGCGCGTATTGGCGTGAAGGAGTTTAGCGATCATGAGCCTGGTGCCGCCGCAGGGTTAGGCGAGGCGTCATTAAATACGGGCTCGACCAGGTCGCCGGGGCTGATGCGTTGTAGCCCCGAGGCCACCACGGCCACCTCGTTTGCGAGGGTGCCGCGCACAAAGACCTCGTTGCCGCGGGTGTAAAGAATTTCGACACTCTCACGCTGTGCTCGCTGCTTGCCCTCAGCGTCAGGTGTGATCGTGAGGACGTCCCAGAGACCCCTGGGGGCCTCCAGCAGTGCGGAGATAGGCAGCCAGCCGCCGGCGGAGTCGACGGTTTCGGCAATCTGCAGCACTGCTGATTCGCCTACTGCCACTGCGGTACTCGCGGGCAGATCAAAGACAGCGCCGACGGTAAGCGTAGTGGCATCGAGATCATCTCGGATGGAGCGTAGTTCGGCGGTGACCCGCTCTCCCTTCAATGCCAGTGTGTAGGCATTTCCGGCCACCAGCCGCCGTGCCACATCAGCGGGGACGCCTACGTGTGCCTCGCGGCCCGTGGCAGTCACCAATCGGAGTACAGGCGTGCCGGGTGCGACGACTGCACCGGTTTGCACCAGCCGCTCGGCCACCACGGCCTCGTAGGGCGCGCGCAAGGTGCTCTTTTCCAGCTCCAGTTGCGCCGACCGACGCTGGGCGGCGGCGGTGCTCTCTGCCGCGGCCAGTGCCTGTGCCGAGAATCGTGCGTCGTCGTAATCCTGTTCGGAAGCAGACCCGTCCTGTACCAACTGCGCGATCCGCTCGGCTCGCGCTTCGGCTTGAGCCCGCTCGGCTGATACGCGGCTATTGGTGGCGGCGGCGGCGTCCAGGCGCGCCTGCCTGCGGTCTGTACCCAATTGGGCCAGCACGTCGCCCGGGGACACGCGCATGCCTTCGGTGGCAGGCAGGTCGGTCAATACGCCCGCTACCTCAAAACCCACGACGCTGTCCGACCCGGCCTTGATCACGCCGAGGTAGTTGGCGTTGCGGGTAAACATTGGCTGCTGTTTAAAGACAATGGCTGCCACGGGCATAGGTATGCGCTCAACCGAGGTAGTTGTTACCTTGTTGGCCTTGATCAGCGCAGTACCGCCGACGCTCAGGCCTACGGCCAAAGCCACTGCCCAAAGGGATTTAATGAGATTTGGGTTCAAAGGATCGGTCTCAGCGTGTCACAACGGGAGCTGTTACGGCGCATAATGTTAATTGGATTCACATTAAATGTAAATCCGATTAACATTTGGGCAAAAGAACAGCTTTTGGCCGCTCAGCTTGCGTGTCTGCAGGGTTTTCGCGACACTAGCGGGCCCCGTCTTAGGGCGGGTTCTGTGGTGACTCGGATGGTCCCCTCGCAGCGATAAGTGATGAACCCCGCCAGGCCCGGAAGGGAGCAACGGTAGTTACTGATTCGGGTGCCGGGGTGTGGCTGTCCGAGTCGCCTCCTCTAATCGCGGATGGTCTGGCATGTCTCATCAGGTTCTCGCCCGAAAATGGCGACCCGGTAACTTCACCGAGATGGTCGGGCAGCAGCATGTGCTGCAAGCACTGGTGAACGCGCTCGAATCCGGACGACTCCATCATGCTTACTTGTTCACCGGCACACGGGGCGTGGGCAAGACCACCGTTGCGCGTATTCTTGCCAAGTGTCTCAACTGTGACACTGGCGTCACTGCGACGCCCTGTGGTGAGTGTGGTGCCTGTGCAGAAATTGCTGAGGGCCGATCGGTTGACTTGATTGAAGTCGACGCCGCGTCCAAGACGAAGGTCGAGGACACTCGCGAGCTTTTAGAAAACGTGCAGTACACGCCGACCCATGCCCGTTACAAAATTTATTTGATCGACGAGGTGCACATGCTGTCTAACCACAGCTTCAATGCCTTGTTGAAAACCCTAGAGGAGCCGCCACCCCACGCGATGTTCCTGCTGGCGACCACCGATCCCCAGAAATTGCCGGCAACAGTCCTCTCCCGGTGTCTGCAATTCAACCTGAAGAACATGCAGCCTGAGCAAATCGTGGCGCACCTAGAACACATTCTGGGGTTGGAGTCGGTGAGCGCAGACGCCGAGGCGCTCGCGTTGATCGCGCGCGCTGCTGAAGGGTCTATGCGCGACGCACTGAGTCTGACTGATCAAGCCATCGCTTACGGCGAAGGCAAGCTGGTCGGTGCTGATGTGGCGGAAATGCTGGGTACCGTGGACCGCGGCAGGGTACTGGATCTGGTGGCAGCCATCCTCGACGAGGATCCCGCCGCGGTGCTGTCGCTGGTGTCACAGATAGCCGAGCACGCGCCCGATTTTGTGTCAACGCTGGATGAGTTGAGCAACATCCTGCATCAAATGACGATTGCCCAAACGGTTCCCGATGCGTTGGATACGAGTTGGCCCGACCAAGCCCGCATCGTCGAGCTCGCCGCACGGGCCACGATTGATGACACCCAGCTGTTCTGGCAGATGGCCGTCGCCGGGCGAAGAGAGGTGCATCTCGCCTCATCAGCCCGGGCGGGGCTTGAGATGATTCTGCTCCGCATGATCGCTTTCCGGCCCGCAGCGGTTTTTCAGCCGCAAACCACCGCGGGAGACTCCCCGGCAAAAAAGCCTGAACCACCGGTGGCGCCGGTGGCTCTCGATGGGAAGCCGGCAGCACCCCAGAACCCCGATCCCCAGCGTCCCGCACAGAAGGCGTCGCCTGCACCCTCGCCAGCAGCATCCGCGACCAGGTCCTCACCTAGGGGGCACGCTGCCTCAGAAGCATTAGAGGTGTCGTCAGATAGTCCAGAGGCCGCTGAATCTGATGACAGGTCGACTCAGGCCCCGCAAATAAAAGAAGCGAGTGCGGTTGTGCCCGCCAAGGGGGCAGCGTTCGAAGAGGTGGGTGCAGCGCCCTCAGATCTTTCTAGCCAGCCCCCAGTCAGTGGGCCGCGTGAGACGCCCTCCATAAATGGTGCAGCGAATGGTGCGGCCGCAGCATCCCAACCTGGCATCCCGGGGGCACCCGCGCAGATGGCGCAGGAAAGGGAGGCCGACGAGAGCCTTTCTCGGCACTTGAGCCTGACGGAGCTCACCACGGAGACCTGGCCCGAGCTGTTCGAGGCGTTCCAGTTCAGCGGCATCCTGCACAACATCGCTCTGAATCTGGAGTTGAGCACGGTGACGGGAGAGCAGTTGAACTTTAATCTGGCCGAGCGTGACGCAACCCTGCTCAACGAGCGTCACCCGGCCCAGCTTGCGCAGGCCCTAACGCGGCACTTAGGTCACGACGTCGGCGCCGAGATCATGGTGGCCGACCATGGTGGTCACACGCCTGCCAATCATCGAGCGGCACTCGCAGCCGCCCGCCTTGCCGCTGCTGAGCAGGCCATCTCCAGCGATAATGCGCTGCACGCTTTAATGGAGGCCTTTGATGCCCAGATCATTCCTGGGAGTATTCGGCCCAACGTGGCCGACGGTGAGCCCGAGGGTCATGGCGCCGATGCCGAGAGTCGCGCATGATGGGCTTTGCACTCAGGCGGATTCCGCATGATTTTTGGCCGGTAACAGGCTGATTAATATGAAATTAAGCCCATCTATTGAAGCGTTGATTGAAGGCCTGCGGCACCTGCCCGGTGTGGGGCCGAAGTCAGCTCAGCGCATGACCCTGCATCTGCTCGAGAGGGATCGTGAAGGGGCCCAGCAGATCGCGGAAGCCATCGAAGTGGCGCTGTCCAAGGTGAAAAATTGCAGCCGCTGCCGCAATTTCACCGAACTGGAAATCTGCGAGATCTGCTCCGATCCCAAGCGAGACCCGACCACGCTGTGTGTTGTGGAGGCGCCCGCTGACGTCATGGCGATTGAACAGAGCGGCAGCTTCCGGGGTCACTACTATGTGCTCATGGGGCACCTGTCGCCTATCGATGGCATTGGACCCGAGCAATTGGGGCTCGAGGCGCTGTGTCAGCGGTTTGCCGATGGCGAGATCGAAGAGGTCATTTTGGCCACCAATCCCACCGTGGAGGGCGAAGCCACGGCGTATTACATCAGCGAGCAGGCCCGCGCCGCCGCCGTCACGGTGTCACGCATTGCTCACGGCGTGCCGCTGGGCGGCGAGTTGGAATACACCGACGCCAATACGCTGGCACACGCACTCAGCGGCAGAACGGTGGTAGGCGAGTGAGCTGGACGCTAATCGAGAGCAGCAAGGCATTGGACTCGCTGTTGTCCGACAATCGACACCAGTCGATGGTGGCGATCGATACCGAATTTCGTCGTCGCGATACCTTTTTCCCTCAGGTCGCCTTGTTGCAGCTGTGCTGGGGGGATGAACCCTATCTAATTGATCCGCTCCAACTGGATGATGTCAGCGCGCTGCGGGCGTTTCTGACTGATCCTTCCCAGACCAAGTTGATTCATAGTGCGAGTGAAGATCTGGAGGTGTTTTCCCATTGGCTTGGCGTACTGCCTGCACCGCTGTTCGATACGCAGCGAGCGGCTGCCCTGCTGGGGTTGGGTGCGGGGCAAAGCTATCGAGCGCTGGTCGCACACTTTTTTGATATAGAGCTACCCAAAGACGAAACCCAGTCCGATTGGTTGCAACGACCGCTCACGGCTGCGCAGGCGCAATATGCCGCGCAGGATGTGACCTACCTGCACCCCATGGGTGTGCAGCTGCTAAACCTGGCCATGGAGCGCCATCGCCTGGAGTGGATATTGGAAGAGGGCGCAAGACTGCGCCCAGGCGGCAAGCCGCCGATCGCCAAATTCAAAACGGCCTATCGTCTGCCGCCTGAACAGCAGCGGGTATTGGCCGAGGTCGTTGACTGGCGCGAGGGTGAAGCGCGACACAGAGATCGTCCCCGCAGCTGGATATTGAACGACAAGATCGTGACGGGTGTGGCGCGGTCGGTGCCGCGGTCAGTCCGCGAACTGGCTGCGGTAGAAGACATGCCACAAGGACTCGTGCGACGAGCCGGGGATGAGCTGGTGGCGCGTATTGTGGCCGCAGCGGATACCGACTCGGATCAATCGCCCGCCATGATCCTGAAGCCGCTGGCCAGCGAGCAACGTGGATTGGTGTCTGTGCTCTCTGAGCGCCTAAAGCAAATTGCTGAGAGCTTGGATATTCCGGCCGAGGTGCTGATGCCCAAAGCAGATCTTGAGCACCTGGTTCGTGAACAAATGAACCCCTCCCTGGCGGCACCTGAGAATTGGTCTGGCTGGCGAGCAGATACCGTGGTGGTGCCTTTGCGTCAGAGCCTTAAGGAGCGGGCCGCTTCATGACGTTACCACCTGTCATGGAGGTGGCGGTTTTTAAAACCGCGCGGAGGCCGGACACGTTTCTGTTTCTTCCTGAGGGCCTGCCCCCCAATGAGTGGCCCGATGGTCTCGAGGAGATCTTTATGCCGGCTGAAAAAGTGCTGTCGCTGAGCCTTACGGCAGAGCACCCTCTTGCTGCACAAAGCGCAACGCGAGTGATGGAAGAGATTGCCGTCAAAGGTTACTTTTTGCAGTTGCCGCCCCAATCCTCTCCGTCTTCTGATACCTCGGAGCCCACGCCATGTTGACTGTTCAGTCTTACCTGAGCGCCATGCTGATCTATTGGGTGGCGGCGATGATCGGCATCGTCCTGATGCGCAGACTGTGGTTTGCCACACCGCTCAACTCCCTTGGTGGGGTGACATTGGGGCTGATAGCTGGCGTTCTGCTGGCCCCAGCGTTTCCGGGCCCCGAGGTCCAGTCGATGGCGCCCGCACTCATCGTCGTGGTGTTCAACACCTTGTTTGGCGAGGGCTTCGAGTCTGCACTCAGCGGTGCGCTGTGGCTGCTGGGCGGTGCGCTGTCGGGTGCGGTCGCTGGCTTTTTCTGGGCGCGGAGACGGGCGGGCCGAGCCAGCCAGTGAGTGGTTTGTCGGCCGGACTTCGGTTAGTCTGCTCGGCCTCATGAATTCGGACAAGAGCGGTGAGTTATGAAGTTTGAAGGTACAGAGCGGTACGTCGCGACAGACGATCTGCGGATGGCGGTTGACGCCTCGGTAGCGCTCCAGCGGCCCCTGCTGATTAAGGGTGAGCCCGGCACGGGAAAAACCATGCTGGCAGAGGAGGTGGCTGCGGGTCTGGGCAAAGAGCTGTTCCAGTGGCACATCAAATCCACCACCAAGGCACAGCAGGGTTTGTACGAGTACGACGCGGTGTCGCGGCTGAGAGACTCGCAGCTTGGGGATGGCAAAGTCGAGGACATCGGCCAGTACATCAAGCGCGGCAAGCTTTGGGAAGCGTTTACCGCGGATGAGCAGGTGGTGTTGTTGATCGACGAGGTCGACAAGGCCGACATCGAGTTCCCTAATGACCTGCTGGTCGAGCTGGACCGCATGGAATTCTTCGTCTACGAAACCGGTGAGACGATCAAAGCAAAGCACCGGCCGATCATCATTATCACATCGAACAATGAGAAAGAGCTCCCCGACGCATTCCTGCGTCGTTGCTTCTTTCACTTCATTAATTTCCCCGACAAGGAGACGATGAAGGAGATCATTGCGGTGCACTACCCGAAGATCAAAAAGAGCCTGGTGCAGGAAGCACTGGAGGTCTTTTTCGAACTGCGTGAGATCCCCGGGCTCAAGAAAAAGCCGTCGACATCGGAACTCATTGACTGGTTGAAGCTGTTGATGGCGGACGAAATCCCCGACGAGATTCTCAAAAACCGTGATCAGACCAAAGCGATACCGCCGCTATACGGGGCACTGTTGAAAAACGAGCAGGACGTGCAGTTGCTGGAGCGACTGGCCTTTATGCACCGGCGCGAGGCCCGCTAGCGCAGTGCTGGTTAATTTCTTTCATGTGCTGAAAGACACCGGGGTGCCTGTGACGCCCCGGGAGTTACTCGATCTGCTGGAGGCGATGGAACAGCGGCTCGCGTTTGGCGACATGGATGACTTTTATTCGCTATCTCGTGCGATTTTGGTCAAGGACGAAAAATATTACGACCGCTTTGATCGCGCTTTTGGACTGCATTTTCAGGACCTGGAGGCCCTCGACGACGTCATCGAGGCGATGATTCCGGACGACTGGTTGCGCTCGGAGTTCATGAAGCAGCTGTCTGAGGAGGACAAAGCCAAGATAGAGAGCCTGGGTGGTCTGGAAGAATTGATCGAGCAGTTCAAGGAACGTCTGGAAGAACAGAAAAAGCGCCACTCGGGCGGTAATAAATGGATTGGCACCGAGGGCACCTCACCCTTTGGTAACGATGGCTATCATCCGGAAGGCGTTCGCGTTGGTGGCGAGAGTAAAAACAAGCGTGCCGTGAAGGTGTGGGATCGTCGGGATTTCAAGAACCTCGATGACGGTGTCGAATTGGGTACCCGCAACATCAAAATTGCGATGCGTCGGCTCCGTAAATTTGCGCGCACCGGCGCGACCGAAGAGCTGGACTTGGACGACACCATCAAGTCAACCGCGAGGAACGCGGGCTTGCTGGACATCAAGATGGTGCCCGAGCGGCACAATGCGGTGAAAGTGCTGTTGTTCCTCGACGTCGGTGGGTCAATGGACCCCCATGTCAAAGTCTGCGAGGAGCTGTTCTCTGCGGCGCGGACAGAGTTCAAGCACCTCGAGTACTTTTACTTTCATAACTTTCTCTACGAGAGCGTCTGGAAAAATAATATTCGACGTTTTAACGAGCGCACGGCCACGCTGGATCTGATGCACAAGTACGCCCACGACTATAAGGTGGTCTTTGTGGGTGATGCCTCCATGTCGCCTTATGAAATTATGCAGCCCGGCGGCTCGGTGGAGCACTGGAATGAAGAGTCGGGTGAGCTCTGGATGCACAGGCTCAGAGAAACCTACGAGAAGTGCATCTGGATTAACCCGGTCCCTGAAGATGAATGGGAGTACACCCAGTCGATTGCCATCACTCGACAGCTGATGGACGGCAAGATGTACCCATTGACGTTGCGCGGTCTCGAAGATGGGATGTCCTTCTTGTCCAAATAGCGTGTTGCCTCTGATGGCAGGGCCTGGCCACGAAACCCCCTGAGCGCAGCCAATCATTGTTCAGCAGTGCATCCCGGCTTTCTTTCTGCGCCGTCCAAACCAAGTCGGTAACCCACCCCAAGCGGCTGTGATTTGGCTACACTAGCGCCTGAAACTCACAAGAAAAATAGTTTGGGGGAACGCCATGTTCGGTATCGCACGTTGCGCTTTTATCTTCGCTTTGGCCACCGCGTTGTGCGCCTGTGGTGGACAGGCCGACGATACGACAGCGCCCTCCGGGTCCGTGTCGGAGGAAAAGCCTGTTGCGCAGGTTGATACGGATCGCATCGCCGCAGCAGCGGAAGAGCCCGAGATGTGGCTGACCTACGGTGGCACCTACGACGAGCAGCGTCACTCGGCGCTGGGACAGATTAACCGCGACACGCTCCCAGAATTGGGCGTGGGCTGGGTGTATGAGACCGCCAAGCCGCGCGGTGCTGAGGCGACCCCGCTTGTTGTGGACGGGGTGATGTATGTGTCCAGCGCGTGGTCAGTGGTGTATGCACTGGACGCCAAGACGGGTGAGGAACTGTGGGTCTATGACCCCGAGGTCTCGGGCGAAGACGCTGCCAAAGGGTGCTGCGATGTCGTCAACCGCGGCGTGGCTGTGCATAACGGCAAAGTGTTCATCGGCGTCTTTGATGGTCGACTTGAGGCGCTGGATGCGGCCACGGGCGAGGTAGTGTGGAGCGAAGTCACGGTAGACCAGAGCAAACCCTACACCATCACCGGGGCACCGCGGGTGTTCAAAGACAAGGTGATCATTGGTAACGCAGGGGGAGAGCTGGGTGTCCGAGGCTATGTGACGGCTTACGACGTTGCCACCGGTGAGTTGGTATGGCGCTTTTATACCGTGCCCAATCCCGAGAAAAAGCCTGATGGTGCGGTTTCTGATGCCATCCTCGCCAAGTTGGCGAACGAGACTTGGGGAGACGACGGTGCTTGGGTGACGGACGGAGGCGGGGGCACTGCTTGGGATTCCATTGTTTATGACACGGTCAACGACCAGATCCTGATTGGCGTGGGTAACGGGTCACCCTGGAATCCCGATATCCGCGATCCGAACAGCGATGGCGACAATCTGTTTCTGTCGTCGATTCTCGCGGTCGATGCCGATACCGGCGAATACCGCTGGCACTACCAGACGACACCCCGGGATCGCTGGGATTACACCGCGACGCAGCAGATCATGCTGGCCGATCTGCCTTTGGGTGAAGGTGGTGCAGACCGGCGTGTCGTGATGCAGGCTCCGAAGAACGGTTTCTTCTATGTGCTGGATGCCGAGGACGGCGAGCTGATTTCTGCCACACCCTTTACCAATCAGAACTGGACCACGGGGGAGTTTGATGAGAACGGTCGCCCCGTGCTGGTAGAGGAGGCGGTGGACTTGGCGCTCTATGCAGTCATACCCGGCCCAACCGGTGCGCATAACTGGCACCCGATGGCGTTTAATCCCGACACAGGCCTTGTTTATATTCCGGTCAACGAGATTCCTTTCTTCTATGACAAAACCCGCAACGTGAAGGACAGTAAGTCATTCTGGAATATCGGCTACGACGCGGCCGCGGGATGGCCGGTGGAGTATCCGGCGGGCACGCTCGATGCCGTGGCGGATATGGACGGTGGCTCGCTGCTGGCCTGGGATCCGGTCAAGGCTGAGCCGCGCTGGGCGGTTCCCTTTGCGCTGCCCTTGAACGGTGGCGTGCTGAGTACCGACGCCGGTTTGGTGTTTCAGGGTAACAAGTTTGGCGATTTGGTCGCGTACGACGCCGAGACCGGTGAGCGTCTCTGGTCCGAGCAGTTGGTAGGAAACGCGGCGGCGGCACCCATGACCTACGAAATCGATGGAGAGCAATATCTCAGCGTGCTCTCCGGCTGGGGCAGCGTCTCCAATTTGATTGCCGGCTTCACCTACGGTGAGGCGGCTGGCAAAGAGCCGGCGCGGGTCATTACCTTTAAATTGGGTGGTAACGAGATGATGCCCGCGCCGCTGGCAGATCAGGTGGTGGCGACACCCAAGTCCCCGATGTTTGGCGAGCCCGAGCAGCATCAGTTGGGCATGCAGCGATTCGCCGAGAACTGCCACTTTTGTCACGGCGCATTTGCGATCAGCGGTGGCGTCATTCCTGACCTTCGCTGGTCAGCGATCTCAGCGAACGAGCAGGCCTGGGATCAGGTAGTACGCGAGGGGGCACTGGAAAAGCAGGGCATGGTCGCTTTCTCTGACCACCTCACCAAGGAAGACACAGACGCTATCCGCGCCTACGTGATACAGCAGGCCTGGCTGGCGGTGGCCAACGGCAATGCATCGGCCCCCGGGGCCTACTGAACTACCGCCCGGGGGTAGACCTCAGTCTGGGGTCTGCCCGAGATGGAAGGACACGAGCGCCCCGGTCACCGCGACGTTCAGTGATTCCACACCGTTGGCCATCGGGATAGTGAGGCGGGTGTCAGCCAACGCCGCGACCTCCCGCCCAATACCCTCGCTTTCACCCCCGAGCACGCAGACCAGGTTGTCGGCGGCCTTGAACTCAAATAGCGACGTTGTCGCCGAGGCTTCAAGTGTGGCCACTTGGTAGCCCTTGGCCTTAAGCGCGGTCACCGCGGCGGCCGTCGCGTCACAGCGGATGATGGGGGCTCGGAAAACATTTCCCGCCGAGGCTTTGATGACGAGGGGCCCCAGTGAGGCGATTCCGCGTTTGGGATACAGCAGGCCGTCCACCCCAGCCGCGACCGCCGAGCGAATGATCATCCCGACGTTCTGTGGGTTCGTCACGCCATCAAGTGCCAGGACGGTTCTCGGCTTTTCCGGGAGATCCATGAACGCCTCGAGCGACATAAAGTTGGGACACACCACGTCGAGGGCAACGCCTTGGTCCTGCTTACCGTTTTTCGAGATCCGCGAGAGCGCCTGCCTGTCGTGGTAGCGAATCGTAATCCCCCGGCGCTCCGCTTCGCTGATGATTTGCGCGATAATGCCGCCGGCTCGGTTGCTGTCGGCCAGATGCAGGCAGTGGATCGTCAGCGAAGTGTCTTCCAATGACTCCAGCGCGGGCTTTCGACCGTAGATCGTCAGACCTCTGCCAGGATGCCACGCTGCATTGGACTGTTCAGGCATGTTCACCCCTATCGGAGAATCCATCATGCTGCCGCTCACACTCTACACCACATCCGGCTGCCATCTCTGCGAGCATGCCGAGGCGATTCTTGAGCAGGGCGGCCATGTTTTTCAGGC
>ERZ802819.458-NODE-458-length-27397-cov-14.8516_pt1 | contig 27397 bp, 31 predicted proteins | sample MGYA00345647_ERZ802819 | MGnify/ENA primary metagenome ERZ802819 (study PRJEB30503, sample SAMEA104212355) | marine metagenome | biome: Westerlies Biome; feature: [SRF] surface water layer (ENVO:00010504) within the epipelagic zone...; material: water...
ATAATTTAATGTTGCGCCACCAGCATTAAGAGCACCGCCTGTAATTTGAAGCAGCCCTGCCGCAGCAACTTTTAATGGATCAGATTGAAGTAATGTAAAACCTGCAGCACCGGTTGTTGTAACCGCTGCATCAAATAAGTCAGTTCCCCGCTCACCATTCGCATCAACACCAGTGGTCTGCAAGGTATTAATTTCTGTAGCGGTTATAACAGCTAATTCATTAAGTCCTGTCACAGCAGGCGCGAGGGCCTGACTTCTAAAGTTAAGCAATCCTCCAAGGGATCCACCTGTAACCGAATTGGTTGGGCTGGCCGCGCCATAGACATTGGCCAAAATTTCAACTTGTCCTGGTTGAGCGGCATCAAATGTGGCACTAAAGACTGTTGATCTCAAAGAATCAACGACAGGGGTTCCGTTTTGATTATCTAGCCTTACCTCGACGGTTCCCGAATCACTGTGCGTAACATGAATTTTGGCAATTTCTGCCATATCTCGCAAAATACCGTCTCTCTTATCCAACAAGTTAGGCGGTTGTCCATTAAGGGTCGCTTTTTTCGCCAACTGCTGATTGACCGTAAATAGCTGCTTTCCAAGCTCATTGAGCGAGGTTAGTTTCAAATTAATTTCAGCTTGCGTGTCCTGCTCAATATTAGTTAGCTGGCCAGAGAGCTCCCTAAATCTTGCCGCGAGCCCCTCCGCGTCACGAAGGTAAAGATTTCTCAATGCCCTGGATGCGGGATCACCACTTAAATTACTCGCTGCTGAGAAGAACTGGTCGAACGCGCTACTTAAGCTTGAAGTGCCTGAGCCCATCACATCCACAATTCGATCGGCATACTTAATTAAGGGATCCTGAGTTCCAAGCTCACTGCTACTGTTGCGCAGGTTACTCTCATTAAACTCGCTAAATGCCCTAGCAACATCGCCAAGTCGGGAGCCATTTCCAATGTACATTCCACCCTGAGGTACCGGCACATTTTGCTCACTTGTAGATACCTGACGGGTATACCCCTCGGTATTCATGTTAGCGATATTGTTACTGACGGTAGACAATGCAGAGCGATATAGCTGAGTGGCTCCAGCACCGATGGATAAAATATCAACCATTTGAATTTCTCCTCAGCATATCCAACTCATAGTTAGAAAGTCTCTTTGCATCAGCAATATCAGTGCCGTTGAGTGGCATCGATGGAAGCGGAGTCTGTTCATAGGCCTTTATAGCTTTTGTCATATTGGGCTGGCCGTTGACCTGCTCTACTAACCAGTCACCTAATCCAAAAACACCTTGCTGAGCCATGACTTGTGATAGCTCATCGTGATACATCTGCTCAAAGGTATCCGCATTTGAAGAGTTCAATAAATCACTCTTCATTGTCTCGTTGGCCTCTCTCATCGACTTAAAAATCATCTGCACAAACATTGCCTCGAACTGACGTCCAACCTCTTGAGCTGCGCCCTTCTGGTCCTGCTTTGCTTTTGCTTTAAGCTCACCAAGTCCTGAAAAATCCAAGTGGCTTTTTGCTGTGAGAGTAATATCTTGCATCTAGATCACCACTAACTCAGCGCGAAGACTGCCTGAAGTTTTAAGGGCCTCTAAAATAGCGATTAGCGATGAAGGTGATGCGCCAACCTGATTAACCGCATCGACAATTTCTCGCAAATCAACGCCGGGCTGGAAAAGAAACATTGGGTTGTTTGCCTCGGCAACTTCAATCTCTGCGTTCTGCACCCCTACGGCCTCTCCATCTGCAAATGGCGCTGGCTGGACAACTTCGTTCGTCGCCGAAATACTTACCGAGATACTTCCATGGGTCACTGCAACGGCGGTGACTTTTACATTCCTATTAATGACTGCTGTGCCTGTGCGCGAGTTAATTACCACCCGAGCTGGTGGCTCACCAGGTGCAACATCAAGATTCTCAATCATGCTCAAAAAAGCAACGCGCTGAGAGGAATCAATGGGTGCGGAAATCGCAATGGAAACGCCATCAAGTGCTTTCGCTGTACCCTCACCAAAGGCAGTATTAATCGCCTCAGTGATTGCTGTGGATGTTGAAAAATCTGCCTCTCGAATATTTAAAACAATGTGCTCTGAATTATCGAAGGGCGTAGCAACCATTCTCTCTACAGTTGCGCCGTTTGGAATACGTCCAGAGGTTGGCACCCCAATCTGAATACTACTACCTGCCGCATCAGCGGACACGCCACTGACAGTTAAAGGGCCCTGACCTACTGCATAGGTCTGTCCATCAATACCGCGCAGCTGGGTCATTAAAAGTGTGCCGCCGCGCAATGACTCGGCAACACCAATCGCAGAAACATTGACATCAATTCTCTGGCCTGGCTTTGCAAATGGAGGAATTTCAGCGGTGACCATGACAGCTGCCAAGTTCTCTACCTTGACCTCTTTTTTTGCATTCTGTGCGGCTAAGGTTGCCATCTGTGTGCCTAGATCAAAATCCGTGACCGGTCCATCAACACTGACGCCCATTCCAGACAACATGGTCTTTAGTGCTTGGGCTGTTATGGGTAGATCCTTACCATCACCGGACCCACTTAAGCCAGAAACAAGGCCAAAACCAATTAACTGGTTTGAACGAACACCTGCTACATCTGTCAGGTCCTTTATTCGATCGGCCTGCACCTGAAATGTAAAAGAACCCAGTAACAGTAAAATGATTAATCTAAGATTTTGCATAATAATTTCTCAACTCCGCCTAAAACGGCCAAAATTTGTAAAGAAGGCCAGTGCCCCAGGATGATCTTGACGCAGAGGCCAGCTCTCCCGTCCCACGGTACGAAATCTGTGCATGTGCAATACGCTGAGACAGAACTGTGTTGTCAGGCTGAATGTCAGCAGGCCGAATAATCCCTTTCACTTGAATAAACTCACTGCCCTCAGTAAGCGCAAGTTGCTTCTCGCCCACAATGACAAGATTACCGTTAGCCATGACCTCAACCACCATGGCTGATATCGAACCAGTCAGACTAGCTGCCTGACCAGCAGTGCCATTTCCATCACTCGTGATGGAAGCGCCATCGGTTTTTACATCAGCAAAAAAGCCCTGCCCAAAACCAATCTTGTCGACAATAGAATTTTTTTGATTCAGCCCAATCGCATCATTAGTCGTTACACGACTTGTTGTCACACCAGAGGTTCGAGACGCCTGTGTTGTCTCATTTAATAAAATAGTGACTAGATCGCCCACCTGAATTTCTGCCGCCTGATAGCTGCGAAGATCACCAAACAAATCATTTCCATTCGTAAAAATAGCACCCGTCACTTGCTGAGGCTTTTTTGCAGGAATGGGCTGAATTGGCGAGAACTCCGGTGTTGGCGTCATGCGCGGCTGTGCCGCACAGGCGCCTAAGAAGATCACGAGCATTGAAACAGTTATTAGACGAAGGCTAGTCATTACCAAGTCCTATAAATTCTGATTCAAGAACTTCAGCATGCCATCGGCCGCTGAAATTGCTTTTGAATTAACTTCATAAGCTCGCTGCGTCTCAATCATGTTGACCATTTCTTCTACGACATTAACATTTGACGCCTCAAGAGAGCCCTGCATCAACATACCTGTACCGCCCTCTCCTGGAATGTTCACAATGGCATCACCACTTGCTTCGGTTGGCTTGAGTAAATTTCGTCCAACCGGCTGAAGACCTGAATTATTAATAAATAGAGATAACTGGATCTGTCCAATCTGGGCAGCTCCACCACCATTTGCAAGCTCAGCAGTCACCGTTCCATCACGTCCGATAGTCACGCTGGTCGCATTCTCAGGAATCTGTATGGCTGGCACTATCGCCTCACCACCTGAAGTGACAAGCTGTCCCTGAGCATCTAGCTTCATGGATCCATCACGAGTGTAGGCAATGGTTCCATCAGCTTGCTGAACCGCGAGGTATCCCTCGCCAGTTACAGCAATGTCCAAAGCATTCTCAGTCGTAATAATGTTGCCCTGACCATGGAGCTTCTCAGTTGCAAGGACACGGGTTCCCGTTCCAAGCATAAGCCCGGTCGGTGTCTGTGACTGGGCATCTGTCTGACCACCAGCAGGTACAATGTTCTGGTACAACAGGTCCTCAAAAACAGCTCGATCCTTCTTGAATCCTGTTGTGTTGACGTTTGCTAGGTTGTTTGAAATAACCTGCATGCGCGTTTGCTGCGCGGTGAGTCCTGTCTTTGCAATCCAAAGTGATGCATCCATTTACTTATCCTCTGTCTAAAAATACATATTTCTTGTTATGACTGAATCCGCATCAGCGATGCGCCGTTCTCATCAATTGATTTAATTTCTTTAATCATTTTTATCTGGGCCTCATAAGACCTACTGATATCCATCATCTTGACCATGGCCTCGATGGGATTCACATTACTTCCCTCAAGCGAGCCACTTTGAAGCAGCACCGGGACAGGCCCTGTTGGGAAATCTGCTCCTTTAAATTCTTGATCTAGCGGTTCAAACAATCCATCTGTTCTTCGTGAAAGAGGTGTTTCACTCGCATCTCTGAGCATCAGTGTTCCAAGTCTCACGGCTGGAGTTTCTGGCTCACTGGGCAGTGATCCAAAGACAGCGCCGTCTGGACTGATGGTGATCATTTGCCCTGGAGGAACATTGATCGGTCCCTGCTCACCCATAATCAGATGGCCCGCGGCATTTTCAATGACTCCCGTTTCTGAGACCCGCAGATCTCCTCTACGGGTAAATCCAATCTCACCATTTTGTGCTTGAACACCCAAAACCGTGCTGCCCTGCAAGGCAACATCCATTGCACGTCCAGTCCTATTAGATACCCCTGGTGATAGGTTGATCATGTCATTCGTATCTGTTGTCACTGCTGCTCGCGAGTTAAAGCCATCTCCCTCAACATCCATGGACTTTGATGCCATCGCGAAGCTTTCTTTGAATCCCACTGTGGAGATATTAGCCAGATTATTTGTAATCTGAGCTCTCGCCGCATCCTGATTCGTGATGGCTCCAAGGGCTGTAAATGCTAATCTGTCCATAGTGAGTTCCTAGTTAATCGTCTTGCCATTACCCACGCATATTGATCAAGGTCGATGTTAGCGTGCCTGACGTTTCTAAGGCCTTAGCGTTAGATTGAAAATTACGCTGTGCTGCAATCAACTTGACCAGCTCATCGGTTAAGTCAACATTCGAGCGCTCTTTCGCACCGCCTGCCAATTTACCAACACCCGTAGTACCAGGTTCACCGAACGTTAGTTCTCCTGATGCGTTCGAGGCTCCATAGATCGTATTACCTTGCTGAGTTAAGCCCTTCGGGGAAGTGAAATTAGCTAAGTTAATTCGACCAGCCGTGATTTGACTGCCGTTAGAATAAATGGCCATAACGGCGCCATCCTCTTCTACATTGATGTTGACTAAATCACCCTGGGGAAGTCCATCAACCGTCTGATTAGCTATCTCAAATGCCTTTGTATGAGTCACGGCATTTAGACCAATCGTAACTGCCTGAGTACGTCCATTGACAGGAGATGCTGCAAGAACCTGATCTGCTATCGCGGCCGTGGCAGCACCATTGGCATCAAAATTAACATTAAATCCACCTGCTGCTGCTACCTCACCCTCAACATAGATAGACGCTCTCCACTGATCTTCAGTAATCGCCCCATTAACCACGTCATTACCAATCTTCTGATAGTAAATTGTCGCGGTGTAGGACTCGCCAGCATCATCATACAAGGTCAGACTCTGTGATTCGTTGTAGGTCGCAGGATCAGTAGGATCAATCGCTGTATCACCACCTGCTCCAATCACATCAGCCGTCTCGGGTAGCTTGATGTCTAAATTAATCGCAGTAGTCGCCTGCGCAGCTAAGGTTCTATTGAGTGTTAGTCCTTGAAGATTTTGATTAAAGTCACTCTCTCCAGCAGCATTCAGGGGATGGACTTGCAGGATGTTGCCAGCGCTGTTGACCACCAGGTCATCCTCATTGAGCATGAAGGATCCGTTTCGTGTGTACAAATCAGTTCCATCTGTGGTCTTAATTGGGAAGAACCCATCGCCAGAAATCGCTATATCCAATGCATTATCGGTAAGCTCAAGTCCTCCTTGAGAGAACTGTTGATCAACACCCACAAGTTGAACACCGCCGCCCATCGCTGTTGCCATATTTGATGATGCAGACATAGCAAAAATATCCCCAAAATTGGCATCGGAGCGCTTAAAACTCGTCGTGCTTGAGTTAGCAATATTGTTGGAGGCTATAGCCAGCTCTGCAGCTGCTGCGTTCAATCCTGTAAGTGAAGTATAAAAAGACATGAGTATTTCCTTTGTAATTAATTTGTTGTTATCCGCTAATGCTCTCAACTGAGGAGAGCGGCACATAAGTACCATCAGCGATTTCTAAAGAGAGTTGCTGTGTTTGAGGATTCCATTTGACACTTCTCACCTCTGCAAGAGTGGTTACAAGTGCCGTCTGAGACTGTCCATCCTTCATCACACCAGCGGTCATAATGTAGCTTCCATTGGGTACTAGATCTCCCTCGCTATTGCGTCCATTCCACTCAAGCGAGGCCTGTCCAGGCTCTCTGCTTCCTTGTGATTCTTGGTAAATTAGATCTCCAGTAGCTGAGTCATAGACACTCAAAATTACTGAGTCTGCACCATTTGGAAGGTTGATAGATCCCTGGGACTGCTGGCCATTTCCTCCAGCAAAGTAACCCCCCTCAATCGATACTTTCTTGCCCACAAGATTTGCACCAGACATCATTTGATCCTGTCGCATTCCAGACACCATATCTTCAAGTGAAGACTGCATTCCCTTAATACCTTCGACCGATGAGAACTGGGCAAGCTGAGCCACGAAGGCCTCATTGTCCATTGGATCTAATGGGCTCTGATTAGTAAGCTGAGTCGTTAGTAAGGTCAAAAATGCATCGCGACCAAGATCATCTTCTGACGCTGCCCCAGGATTCTGGAGCGCCGAATAACGATCTGAGGTCATAAAAGCCGTTGGAGTTAGAGTGCCTACCATGATTTGTATCCTTTAAGCCTTAGTAATATCGAGTGTTTTCATCATCAACTGTCGAGCAGTATTAATAACCTCAACATTGTTTTGGTAGCTTCTAGCCGCAGCCAACATGTCAACCATCTCCGTCACTTCATTAACGTTAGATAGGTACACCATTCCATTTTCATCTGCATTGGGGTTGCCTGGATCAAACATCGTGTCGTGAGGGGTATCATCTAAAGCCACCTCTGAAATCTTGACGCCTCCTACTGTGGGAGATCTCTCGTTAGTCTGTTGCTCGGCTAATAGTGCCTCAAAAACTGGGCGCTTGGCCTTGTAGGCATCCTCTGCACTACCTGCGACAGTACTCGAGTTAGCCATGTTAGAAGCTCCAGCATTCATTCGAACGAGTTGCGCATTCATTGCTGATCCAGCGATACCAAATATATTATTAATTGACATAGTCTATTACTCTCCTTTTAAAGCCTTACGAATCCCACTGACATCACTCTCGATGAATCTCAGAGTCGCTTGATATTGGGCTGCCGCTCGACCGTACTTGGCCTGCTCTACCGACAGCTCGACGGTATTGCCATCAACAGATGAATTAAGTGGAGTCGTATAAAACAAGTTCGCATCTGAAATCATTTTTGACTCGCTGATGTGCCCTTTCTGCGTAGCGTTCATTGCTGTTGGCAGCTGCGTACCCTTCAAGACACTCCTAAAATCAACATCTTGTGCCTTGTAGTTAGGCGTATCAGCATTGGCGATATTTTTGGAGAGCACCTCCATGCGCTGCCCTCGCACCGCTAGCGTGCGTTCGGTAAAGGCAAATGCTGAATCTAAAATCTTCATAACTAACTCGCTAAAGTTTTCATAAATACTGCCGATTCTTCCTTCGAAGCGGCTGAGTTTGCTTTTCATGTCTGTTAATGCAAAAGAGATGCCAAGTCACCTGTCCATGCCACTTTTAGGGCGCTTTCCCTAGTTAAATCAATAGCTAGCTCTACCAGTACAAATTCGAGAACATCGGCATCCTCCGCTTTGATGGCCATGGTTTGCCGCTATCTCTTGCCGCTATGTCAGTATTGCGTCACTCCCAGTTGTAACGCATACTTTGCGAACTATGTATAAACAGATAATTCTTTCTTTACTCTTTTTTTCACCATTTTTGATGTCGCAGGACAGCGAAATTTACAGCCCATCCAAGCTTGAAATGATGGAGGACATTCAGGTGTGGGTAGCAGATCAGACTGGCCAAAACCAAGACAATATTGAAGTTCTGGCAATTGATCGACGCTTAAAAGTTCCCCCTTGCAATACCACATTTGACGTGAGCTTTCCCTACCAAAAAAGTCAGCAAACGGTTTTGGTTAGGTGTGAGAATCCTGAGTGGTTTGCTTACATAGGAATACGATTTCAAAATGACAGCCTGGCCCTGACATACACTCGCGATTTTGACGCTGGGGAAGCGGTATTTCCAAAAGATCTTGTGTCTGTAAAAATATCCACTGGCTCTAAAAACAGGGTAGAAAATCCCAACGATCTCAGTGGTAAACTACTCACAAGGAGGGTTAGTAAAGGAGAGGTGGCTTTTAGTCACGACTTTGGCGATGGAATTGAGGTGGCGATACTTAAACGTGATATTTTAAAAGGCAATCCAATTACATCAGCTGATATAAGCTATAAAACCGTCATTAAAAAGAAAGCCTCCAAAGGATCATCCTTTCCGCAAACACTACTTTCCAATGCCACCGCGTCAAGAGATCTAATCGCTGGGTCAGTCTTGTCACGCCAGGATTTACATGTCAGGCAGGATGTTTTGATAAGTCTAAAGCCGATTTTCAGAGGACAGCTTATTAACACTAGTAATACCCAGGTGACTTCTTTTTATGGAAATCTCCCTGAAGATGCGCTTAAGACTAATCAAGAGGGACGATGGATGGAAGCCATTCGGACTATACGCGGGGGCCAACCTATCAGGGCATCTGATCTAAAGCCTGCACTGATGGTGAAGGAAGGTGATACTGTCTTACTAAGTGTGGTGAGCGGAGCATTAACAATTACATCCTCCATGGTGGCGCTAGAGGATGGTAAGCTTGATCAGCAGATCGATCTTATCAACTTGGAGTCAAATGAGAAGGTCCGTGCCAGAGTAAGTGGCCAGGGACGGGCGGAGAGTCTTTAGTGCTAACTTACGCTAAGCGGCATATGTTTTTATTTTTTTACTATAGAAAATTAAATTACTGTCGATATACTATAGGAAGAGCTAAATTTTGGGCTAAAGTAGCCCCTTGAGGTTATAAAAATGACAGATCCAATCACAAACGTTGGAAGAACAGCCGCTCAGTCAGTAACCAATAATGACGGAGCCCAGCTTAAAAAAGCTAACGATGTTATGAAACAAGTTGGAGACCAAGTTTCCTCCAGCAGGGCAAGCGATGAGCTAGTATTAAGTAAGACTGCGGAGAGTGCCCTTGCGAATGCAGAGTTCGATGCGGCTAAAGTGGCTCAAATTAAAGCTGCAATTGAAGAAGGTAACTACCCAATCGATGCCAAAAAAGTTGCAGAGAGTTTTGCCTCACTGGAGAAAATGATCAGCGGAAGCTAAGATCTTGGGCCAATTAAATATGAAGAGCCGCTGGTTATTTAGTTGCCCGCGGCTTTTTTATTTGGTTTCATTATCTGTATGAAGGAGTTTATCTATGACTGCTAAAGAGCTGGAACACTTGTCATTGGCCTTAGACCAGGCAACGCGTCTCAAAGATCTTTTAGAGCTTGAATTTTCAGCATTAAAAACTCAAGACCTCGCTGCATTTGATAATCTTCAGCCGCTAAAAATCGATATATTGTCCTTCCTCTCAAGCGATGATCTCTCTCAGCAAGTCAAGAACTATAGTGATAGCTCCGAGAATATGTCAGTTCATATTTCACTATGGGACGACGTCATGACAATAGTTTCCGAGTGCAGAGATTTACATAAGCGAAATGAAATTTTCATGTTAAGGAAGCTCGAGTCGATAAAGGGCGCCCTTCAAACTATTCAGTCCCCGGATCCCTTAAATACCGTTGAAGTATATGATCGTTTGGGCAAGGTCCGACCAAACCGAAATCGAGGGAACATGGGAAAGGTTTAACGTAATTGAAAATCAGCTGCTCGGGCTGATGCCTTTCAACCAATACACCCACGACAAAATCACAGAGACAGCCACATACAGACTTTCAGGTATCTCTTCATCAAGCTCTAATTCGCTTAATAGAGCAACTAAATTTGTATCCTCTGCAATATGAATCCCCAAGCGCTCTGCCTCTTCTATAATAGCCTGAGCCATTTCGCCATCGCCCTTTGCTGTGAGCACTGGAACCGGATTATCGCCATATTCCAGAGCAATGGCCTTTCGAGATTTGCGTCTCATGTGGTCACGTCCAACACTTGCCCAGGGCCAGACAACGTGGAGTCTATAATCGGTCGGTGCGCGTTAAGAACAGTAAACTTAGCTAGGCTTAAGCCAAATTCATTTAAAATCAGAGATAACTGGTCTTTTCCCCTTTTTGCAATATCAGCTGACTCTTGAGCCTCTGCCCAAAAAATCATTTCAATGTCAGCGCTCGCCTTGATCGTTGTTTTTGCCCAAACCTCGCCCAGAGAATCTGATTTGGTGTGGAGATTAATAACCCAGTCAGCCTCTCCCTTTGTGAAGTCACCAGGTCCACGCTCGAATTGAAGCTCTACAGGCTCGGAATCATAAAAAGGTATAACAAAATGGTAGGACACTTCCCGATTCTGCTGAGCAACTAGGGCCTCTAATTGTCTACTCTCAATTTCATCAACCGCCTTATCAAGTAGGTCCCCTTCAGAATTTTGCGCTGTTGGATTCCTAATAATATTACGAAGCAGCTGCTTGATATCCTCACGTTGAGCAAGATTGTGTCCTAACCGATGCTCGCCAAACAAACCTGAATTGATTAAAGCATTACGCACAATATCTGGAGAAATTCTCGCCATGGTGTAGATCAACTGGTCGAGTCTAGCACCTGATGCACTTCTCATATGGCTCGTTAAAAAAGGATCTGATGCAAAAGAGGAAAATAATTGAGAGAGTGAAGATGGTTGCTCAGGCCGATACATTAGCCCCATGATTCTTTGTGCTTTGTCTCCCAAGGCTTGACCGATTTGAGGGCTAGCTGGCACTGGTACAGGATTATCAGGGGCAACAGGCTGAAGAACTTTGCCGCCTGCAGCTCCAGATATCTTGAACGTAATTTGGTCACCAAGCTTAAACTTTTTGATAGGTGGCCAGTTGAACTCCCGATTGTTCAATATTAACTTCAGCAAACCGCCACGGTCTTCAATCACGCCTCTAATGATTTGATTATCTCTAAGGCCCATTCCTCTGGCCACCTGCTCCGTTACCCTTATGGTTGCGGCAGCATCAAGCATCATTGGGGCCGGCCTTGGTGCAAAATTAATCTGTTCAGGCCCAAGCATGTTAGATCCTAGGAAAACTGTTTATTCAATTTAAGGAAATCTAATCCATTCGTCACGATTTCTACCAAGGCTCAATTTATCAAGCGCCTCATCGGTAAAGATTAAAGTTTTGATGTCATTAGCATCTGGTAATTTAATGGTTCTCCCTGAATACATCCAATTGGGATTATTGCTTTTAAATGCATTGGGGTTAGCATTTACAATTGCTCGCTTAATAATATTACGCTTTACTGGCATCTCAACAACGTGATTAATAATAATATCATCCAGAGTGTCGCCATACTTGGTTTTGTAATGCGTTGGCTGCTCTTCTTTAACGGATCGTTTTATCTCTCCTTCCATCGTCTTTACATCTGATAACAATTCTTTGAGCGCCTTCTCTGCCTCACTGATATTGGCCTGCAAAGGTAAGGAGTTCAATCCAGTGACTAATACTAAAATCAATTTAGCAAATTCAAATTTTTTCATACTACTCAATCCCTTTGATAAAAACGACCACGCCAATTGACCAAATTCAAGGTATCAGAAATGTAATGCCATACTGTTGCTAATGCCGCCCATACCCTCGGGCTTAGGACCTGCTAAGTACTTTAACGTCGCCGTCCTATTTGTTACCGACTCAACCTCAGCCAATCCTAACCCAGCCAAACTAGCCATATTGAGTGATTGAGTTAATATCTTATCACTACCGCCAATCAAGAACTGATCCCCAACCTTTACCCCAGCCGAGGACCCTGCAGCTATCTTAAACTTGTCGAGTCGTCCAGGGACTACTGCTAGGCGATGTGAATCAGTATGGCAATCTATGGCTGATGTCGCGTTAGATATAATTTGGGAATTAATCAATACGATACTATCTTTCACCGACTGCGGGAGCATTGACTTTCCATACCCACGCTCAACTCTTGGATATTGAACAGGGAAAGCTGCTCTCCATAAAGTCGTATTGTCTTGGCGATTGACTAGCGCAACTTGGTAGAGCAATTCATGGCTAGGCCAAGGCTTATTGTAATTCAATTCTGGTACTTTACCCACTGCCCATGCCGAAAAGTCAAAGGTTGTTTCCCAGCCTGTTGCAAGCATACCTTTTAAACTGCCGCCAGCTACATCCCCAGCACCAATAGTAATATCAAATCGATAGGGTGCTCTGTCTTGTGTTTGGCTTGACATATAAAAGTCATACGTCGTTGGATAATCTGTCTCTGAGGAGACCAGCCATTCCTTAGAACCTTGAAGCGCCTTAAGCAAGGTTGACTTGGATGTAGCAAGTAGCTCACTAAGGTAGTGGTCTCCGTGTCGAGTTTCCTTTTGAAGACTGCTGACGTCGCTAGTTGCTCGCACGAGGGCTTGACGCCTAATTTTGGACCTGGATCCAGGGCAGGAGGGTGCTGAAAAGACTTCAGCCTCAACATTCACCGCCTCAACTCCTGCATCTTGAAGATACGACAAAATTCTCACTCCGCGAATGTCAGCATCACTTGAAATCACCGAGGATTCATGGAGTGCGCCCGTACTATCAATGTATGCGGAACTTCCCAACTGAAGATTGGACTTCATTGCAAGATCAACCAAAGACTGTTTTACAGATTCGAGCTTATCTTCTGCTGACATCTGCTCTGCAGAGGCGTAACTCAAAAAAAAGCTAACGCATAGGACCGCTGCTATCCTTATCCACGGTAACCGAAACTTAGACTTTTTTGTTAGTTTTTGATCAATCATAGCCATCATGTCTATAGCCTTAAGATACTGTTCTTTCCATTTTCACCTTCATCAATAGGTGAAAACAGGTGTTAGCTTGTGGAACCCACTGACTGTTGACCTGCCATTGCCGCGAGATATAACTTGCGGAGGTCATTCACAATGCTATTGCTAAGTGACAGGGTAGTCTCGTAGGTGTCATCCCCTACAGGCGTTATGCTTATGAGCTTAGCTCCATACACCACGCCCTGGACTCTCGCTCTAAACGTATCGCTTTGAACAACCATTTGTGCAACCGTTGTATTTGCATCAAGGTATTGGCCATAGACCTGTTCCATCAGAGATCGATAGGCATCTAGCTTAGACGCTCTGATTGAAAGCAGTCTCTGCTGCGCTGGGGTATCTGCTTTCTGAACACTAATCACGGCATAGCCAGTAGCAAGCAGGTTCTGATTTTTATCAATTACTGATTTAACGACCGCGTCATTGTATGCCTGCATGTTCGTCGCGCAGCTAGACAAGCCAAAAGAAAGAGCTAGGCATAGCCATGCCAGCCTAAATGACCTTTGAGTGAAATTTTTCTCCTTGGGTTTCAATAAAAAGTCTTTGGAATTTCTCATTTGGACCATTGCCTCAATTCGTTTTTGTGGGGTAGAGGAATGAAATGCCCCTACTTACTCTATTTCTTATTATCGGCATCAATCAACTATGCTTGAGGAAAAAGAAGCAACCCCTGTGATTACTTTGACGATTAATCTGGCACATAAATTGCACCTCCTATCCATAGAAGCGAATAAGTCCTTTGAACTTATTCTTGGTTATCTTAACCGATTGATTTTGCTGGAATTAAAGAGAATGGAAAACGCAACACTGTCAAACCTACGTCAGGACATGTCGAAAATTGAACTTTCAGGCCTGGGTATTCCTGCGATCGTTTTGCTTATTATTTCCATGCTGGTTCTTCCTCTACCATCATTTCTGCTCGACTTCTTATTTACATTTAACATTCTATTGGGAGTCATCATTATTATGATCGCTATCAATAGCTCAAAACCCCTAGATTTCTCTGCTTTCCCCGCGATTCTTTTGTTAGCAACGATGCTCAGGCTTGGACTTAATGTAGCCTCCACTCGTTTAGTTTTAGTAAAAGGTCACGAGGGGCCTGACGCTGCAGGTAAAGTGATTGAAGCATTTGGTGAATTTGTTATTGGAGGGAACTATTTAGTCGGATTCATCATATTTGCCATATTAATGATCATTAACTTTATTGTTGTGACAAAAGGTGCAGGAAGGGTATCAGAAGTTATCGCGAGATTTACTCTTGATGCGATGCCCGGCAAGCAAATGGCGATAGACGCTGATTTGAATGCCGGTGTCATAGATCAAGAAACTGCGAAAAAGCGCCGAGAAGAAATTTCACAGGAATCTGATTTCTTTGGATCAATGGACGGTGCGTCTAAATTTGTTCGTGGTGATGCAATAGCTGGCATGCTCATTTTGCTTATCAATATCATTGGCGGTCTAACGATTGGTATATCTCAGCATGATTTAAGCTTTACTGAGGCTGGAAAAATTTATGTGCTGCTTACAATAGGTGATGGTCTGGTTGCGCAAATTCCGTCTCTGTTACTCTCTTTAGCAACCGCTATTGTTGTTACCCGTGTAACGACCTCTGAATCTATGACGATTCAAGCAAAGTCACAGCTGAGCAATCCCACCGCACTAATAGTAGCAGGTGGGATTTTAGTTTTGCTTGGCCTTGTACCTGGCATGCCCTCAATGATCTTTCTTAGCCTTGGTTTAACCGCTGGAATCACAGGATATTTCTTGTCAAAACGGCCTGATACAGCATCGCAGTTTGGGGCGTCAGATTTAGCTGAGGTAGAGGCCCCAGCCAATCCTCTGCAAGAAGAACTCAACTGGGACGATGTTGATCAGGTTGATTTAGTAGGGCTAGACATAGGCTATGGCCTTATTCCGCTTGTTAATCCAGAAACTGGAGGACAACTTCTTCCAAGAGTGAAAGGTGTGCGAAAGAAACTATCCGCGGAACTTGGCTTCCTTATTCAGCCTATTCGAATACGAGATAATTTAGATATAGAGCCTGACATTTATCATATTGTGATCAATGGCGTGGTCAGAGGAAAAGGAGAAATTCGGGTTGGCAAAGAAATGGCTATTAACCCCGGTGAGGCTCATGGCCAGCTCGAGGGAGCTCCAACCAAAGAGCCAGCTTTTGGGCTCGATGCTGTTTGGATTGACCCTGCACAGCGTGATTATGCTAGGACACTGGGATACACAGTGGTAGACCCGGCAACTGCTATCGCTACCCATCTCAATACCATTCTGCGCAATAATGCGGCGGAGCTACTCAGTCATGATGAAACTCAACAGCTATTGGACAAAGTTGCAGAACGCTCTCCAAAGTTAGTAGAAGATTTAGTTCCTGGGAAATTACCCTTGGCGACGATCACAAGCGTGCTGCAGAATATTCTGGATGAGTCCATTTCAGTTAGAGATATGCGAACGATTATTGAAGTGCTAGCAACTGAAAGTAGCAGAACACAGGATGTTGAGGAACTTACCGCAGCCATTAGACCTCGACTTGGAAGAATGATTGTTCAAAATCTTGTGGACGTGAACGATAGTTTGCCAGTGATGACCTTAAATCCATCTTTAGAGCAAATTTTGCATAACATTCTTCAACAAAATGGCTCGAATCAAGGTGTTGTAATGGAGCCGAAACTCGCCGAGGGAATGTTCAGTGCGTTGACTCAGAACGCTCAAGATGTTGAGAATCAAGGTTATGCTGCTGTGCTTGTTGTATCTCCCGCCATTCGACCCTGGCTGTCAAAACTTATAAGACATCGCTTGAGTGATCTTACAGTGTTGTCTTATAGCGAAATACCCGATGATCAATCAGTCAATGTCGTTGCCACAATTGACGTTGATACAACCGTTGAATCTTAAGGAAAAGAAACATGGAATTACAAAGAATACTTGCCAAAGACTCTAGAAGCGCGATGGAGCAAGTTCACAACACGTTCGGTAAAGATGCTCTTGTCGTATCAAATAAGCGTGCAAGAAATAAAACTGAACTGATTGTAGCGGTAGATCTAAAAGCTGATCTTGAGCATGCTCTTGATGATATGCAGCTGGAGGGAGAGCACACAAAAGAACCTATGTCCGAAGTCTGTGAAGAATTCAATCAGGTGATGGAATCTAAAATTTTCAAGACATCACCAGACTTTTTCACAAGTGAGAATACTCCACCATCGTTTCTTTCTGATTCTAGTAGTGATGTCATGGATGATAACAGGGCAGATGATAAACGCGATCAATTGCACGCTCGAGAGATTGTCGATTTAGTCAAGCAAGAGCTAGCTGTGATGCGAAGAGAGCTTACATTATCCGACCGTCTTAGTTCTGTAGGTGGCAAGATAACCAATGAAGCTATGCAGCCCTTTGCGAATGCCCTTAGTCACTCTGGATTATCGATATCTCTGCAAGTAATGGTGGCAGATCTCATTAATCAAAGTAGAGAGACAGAGGATGCAATTGGAACAATTTCGACTATCTTGGGAAACAATATCAGCAACGTAAATATTCTTGATGATATGCAGGGTGTACACGTTCTTAGCGGAAGATCTGGTTCTGGCAAAACTGTCACATGTGCGAGACTTGCGAGGCAAAAAGCCCTTGAATATGGTGAAAATGCTGTCGCCGTCATAAGCTTTAAAGATTTTAGATTTGGCGCTTGGAGCCAAATACAAATTCTTTGCTCACAGGCCGGAGTTGATACGTTCCGAGCAAAGAATAATGACGAACTTAAAAATATATTAGAGGAGCTCTCTGATCGCCGATTAGTTATTATTGACACGTCAGGGTCCGATGCAGCATCTTCAATCAAATCACTTTCTAATCTGCTACCTGAGGCAAGCTATCATCTGGTGCTCCCTGCAGACTCATCAGAGGGTGGCGTTCGATCATCTCTAAGTGCAAGTCAGGATATTTGGGAATCTATTATAATCACTCGTCTTGATGGCGACGTTCAGCCATGGCCCATTATCAACGTCTTAGTAGACCAAGATATACCAGTATCCTTAATTACTAACTCTCCATCCTTAACAAAAAATGCAGAAGCAATAACTGGTATCTCTTTGATCGATCAGAGCCTCAGAGACTTGCCCATGGGTTTTGTTTGACTACATCAGAGGTATGAACGAGAATGTCAAAAGATTTCTTAGTAAAACGCCGGTTTCACTCCAAGGACTTACAGAACTGTGGCTAACAATTCTACACAAATTATTGGAATTGCCAGTGGTAAAGGCGGAGTAGGCAAAACAACCATTGCTGCCAATCTTGCTGTTACGCTCGCTGCACGTGGAAAAAGGGTTATGCTCTTTGATGCCGATCTCGGCCTTGCCAATGCACAGCTAGCTCTTGGCTGCAAGGCACCTTTTAATTTTAGTCATGTTCTTACTGGCGAGAAAAGTCTCAAGGAAATCATTGTTGAAGGGCCAAAGGGTGTAAAACTTGTGCCGGGAGCAAGTGGGATTCAACACATGGCGTCTTTAAGCTCAACAGAAGTTGCAGGCATTATTCACTCATTTTCCGAATTTGAGGATGAGTTGGATTACTTTATTGTTGACTCAGCGGCGGGTCTTTCAGACTCAGTAATGACTTTCTTAAGCGCCTGTCAGCATCGGTTTATTGTGCTGAAAAATGAGCCATCCTCCATAGCTGATGCCTACGCAACAATTAAAGTTATGATTCAGGACTATAACCTGAATGATATTTATCTTGTTCCAAATGGCGTTCCATCACAGGCTGAGGGTCAACATCTTTACCGCAGTATTAATTCCGTAATTAGGAATTTTCTGGGAAGCTCTGTTGATTACCTTTATTCCATTTCAGAGGATGAAATGGTTTTACAAGCTGTTAAAGCGTCTAAACCTGTTATTTCTTTTGCACCTGCAAGTACTGCCGCTCGTGACTTTTCAGCGGTAGCAGACCTGATTGAGGAGCTGCCATTGAATGACACTATTTCCGGCGGATTGCAATTCTTCGTAGAGCGCATGGCCTCTAACCAAACCGCTTCAGGATAACAGAGCATTATGTCCAATATAGGGTTATATGACGAAATTCGTCTATCCGGAAAGTCAAATGACTCCCTCATGGAGCATATTGGTCTGGTCAAGCGTGTGGCCATTCACCTGAAGAGCCGACTTCCAAACTATATGGAACTAGATGAGCTCATCCAAGTAGGGACAATAGGCCTTATTGAGGCCGCAAAATCTTTTGATGATCAAAAAGGCGTTGAATTCGAAGTCTTCGCAAGAACTCGAATACGCGGGGCTATCCTTGATCAAGTCAGGAAGCTTTCATATCTGCCGCGTTCTGCAATCGTGAATATTCGCGATCATAACGAAGCTACCGCTGTTTTATCCAGCGAGTTAGGCAGAGAGCCAACTCAGACTGAGTTAGCAGATTTTATGGGTAAAGACTTGGATAGTTTTCACAAAGAGCGCACACATGCCCATAGGTTTCAAACTGTCTCTCTTGAATCACAACTTCCGGAATCAATTGATCTTCCTGCTAATGAATTCAATGAGCCCGAAACAACCTTAGCTGATAGTCAAATGATGGAAGCACTGACTGAGTCCATCGAATCGCTACCAGAGCGCGAAAAAACTATTATTTCGCTCTACTATGTAGAGGAATTGAATTTAAAAGAAATTGGCGCTGTTCTGGAAGTGAGTGAGTCTCGAGTGAGCCAAGTGCTATCTGCCACTATTAAGCAGCTCAGAAAAAACTTCGCTGAAGACTAAAAAATCTTCACTTTCTATCTTAATCTTCTACGCTTAAATCGTTAGATGACTGGATCGAGTAATAAATAAGATTCGGATCACGAGGAATTTGAATAGCGGCAGGGCCTTTCTGCTTTTCCTGCAAATCCGCTTGGCGTTTCAAAACAGCCAAATACTTTTCTCGCTCCAGCGTGACTAATGCTGCGACGTCTTCATTCAAATCCTTGGCGTTAGCCAACTCCCCTTGAAATTCTTCCAGCTGATCATTTAAACGATTAACTACCGCGGTGATTTCGGACAAATCAATAGATTGCTGTTGAACTAGCTCCGCTAAATTAGTCACATCAGATGATACTTTATCTGTTTCTATACTAATTCTCTTAGCAGCAGCATCAGGAAAATCTCTTTGCAAATCTGTGACATTAATCCCTGCTTTCTCAACGACAGAACTTAGTTCAGATTGTTTATCAACAAAATTAGTTTGTGCACTAGCTAATGTCTCTATGATTGTGTTGACTTCTTCAAGTGCCAGTGCAGTTGAGCGGGCGCCCTGATCTAGCAAATTAATTTTGCTGGATAATTGAAAGGTCATGAAACCATAGCCAAGCATTAGAAAAACCAAAAAAGAAAAACAAACAATAAGCAATCGATTAGAGAATTTATTATTTTTCTCAAACGTTTCAGATAGCGATGAGATAAGCTCGCCGGGATTAGCCTCAGCACCAGCGCTATCTGATTCGGATACCTTTCCTTGCTGTTCTGCATCAGAAGCAGTCTTTTTTTCAGCTTCTTCTTTCTTTTTCTTTCCTTTTTTTAACATATCGCTCACTCAGTATAAAAATGTCTTTTCCAATTCGAATACCTAGTAGGGTTCCTTTAGGTATCGACAGTCCCCTCAACAACTTGAGGTTAGAGTCAGTTGCCAGATTTGTTCTCAACCATTAGTGATTACTGCCTGCAACGTTTGGGCTGTTCTTATCCAGTAGTTTTTTGGCATACCTGGCACCGAAACAAATTTTTCAGCTTTCTCTTTAGTATCAAAGGGGCCAGAAATAATTCCATATATCAGCTCTTTGTCTCGCTTAATGTCGACTAGCATTGCTGTTGCAAGAGCATCATTCTCTCCTCGATACTCCTCTGCCGTTATCCTTTCTTTGAACAGATTAAATTGAATAAAGTAAGATTCTGGGTCAGCATTTGTAATGATCTTGGAGGGCGCTGGTTTGCTTACCTTCAAATTCTTGCTGGCAACAACAGATAAAACAGGTGTGACTTTGTTCGCGGGAGCGGCTTGAAGCGCATTAGATATGTTTGGTTCGGTTTTAGCCCCAACCTCTACCTCAGGGTTGATACTGTCAGAATTTGATGCTTGATCTAAAAGATACTCCGCATGATCAGGATTTAATCCAAAAAAGACAATAACCGCTCCCATTAAAAGCAAGCATGCTGGTGCTAGAAACGAAAATCTGCTGCTCATTCCTGCGGATCGTTCTTCTAAAATCGTAGAGGTCAAATCTACGTTATCTTCTAGATCCTCTATACCGACATTTTTGTCTACAAATTCGTCCTCAACACTATCTGTTAAAGATAATCCTTCAGCTGGCTCATAAGATTCACCGTTTGTCTCCTCAAATGAGAATTCACTCAACAGGCGATTAGCGGTGTCTGCGAATTTTGTATTAGAGGTCACTAATTTTAGCGCATCGATTTCCTGCAATGACGGCTGATCTAGAGTCCAACGAAACAAGTGTTCCTGAAATAAGTTTAAAGTCTGATCATATTCGATATGCTCATTGGAATTTATAAATACCACAAGCCTGACATTTACTCCTGGAAAGTCTCCTATTAGTTGTGAAACTAAGGCCCATTGCTGCTGGTCAATCAAATGAGCATCATTGACAATCATCAGGGTAACAGAGCTATCCGCTTTAGCAGGTCTTAGAGCGTCATCTAATGACATTTTCGACATGATGCGATTAAACCGCTTTAGTAGGCTTTCAGTCGTGCTTGGAAGTAGAACTTCTAAATCAAAATTTTGTATTTCCCTTAATCGAGCAACCATTAACCTCGAGTAATAATCAAGAATCGTCTCATTTTTAGATAAAATAACAGCCCCTTGATTCTTGTGAAGTATTGCGTTGATCGCTTCAAGAAAGCATGTTTTATCCTCTGGCCGATAAAAAATAGTGTCCTTATCCAACCACTCACCTATATCTGTCTGGACGACCTCTTGGTTATTTTCCATTACTCAAAACTCCTTGGACCTTTATCAATTTATTCTTTAATTTTTCCATCAGTGCCATATCGCATGTCAAGCGGGACTTCTGGATTTGGTTTTTCCGCCTTCGTCGCACCATGACTAAGACTATTTAAGCTAAATACATAAGCTATAACCTGAGCAACTGCGTAATAGAGTTTCTCGGGAACGCTTTTGTTTAAATCAGTTGTAAAGTAGATCGCTCTTGCCAGCGGCGGTGCATGAAATATCGGCACACCACTCTCTGTGGCTTTATCTCGAATACCTTGTGCTAAGTAATCAATCCCTTTAGCAACAACTACTGGTGCTCCAGAGCTAGAGGGGTCATATGCCAAAGCAACGGCGAAATGTTCTGGGTTCACAATGACAACATCCGCCTCAGATACAGCCTCCATCATTTGGCCCATAGCCATTTCGCGTTGCTTGCGGCGTATCTGTGCTTTTACTTCTGGTCGGCCCTCGGTATCTTTAAGTTCATCCTTCACTTCTTGTTTAGACATTTTCAGTTTTTTATTGTGCTCATAAATTTGATACGGCACATCTATAGCCGCTGCGATGATTAACGTTAGTGTCACTAGAACAGCGCCAAGGCCAATCAATTCTCCAGCATCTGCCATCGCCGGCTTTAAATCCATAAACCCAAGAGCTATAAGATCATTAAATCTGTCTTTTACAACGAGATACAAAACCCCGCCTACTAAACCAAACTTGGCCAATGCCTTAGCTAGATTGACTAATGCCTGCGTACCAAACATTCTCTTAAAACCATTTAAAGGATTTAACTTGCTGGATTTAGGCGCGATTGCCTTAAGCGAAAAGTTGTATCCGCCTATTATCCCTGCAGCCAGGACCGCAATGATAAGTGCCAACAAAAATATAGGTAGAATCGACGTAAAACTGCTAACGGCATGGCTGCCAAACGCAGAAGGAAGCAGTGCTTCTGAGTACACATCTCGCCTATCAAATACAAATCCTGATTTAAAAACATCTCCAACATTTATAATGAGGGCTCCTCCGAACAGATACATGAAACTTGCCACTCCAATCATCATGGCTGCTACCGACAACTCCTGCGAGCGCGCAACCTGCCCATCCTCCCTCGCTTTTTGAATTCGTTTTGCGGTAGGCTCTTCGGTTTTTTCTTCTGTTGTTTCTTGTTCTGCCATTACTGAAGTCCCAAAGCCTGTCCCATCACATCAAAAGATTGTTGCCATAACCACTGAATACGAAATCCAATACTGGTCATTGATAGCGACAGAAGTACCATCCCCGCCAGAATCATTGCGGGGAACCCAACGGCAAAAATATTTAGTGCCGGTGCTGCCCGTGTGATCACGCCAAGGCCTATGTTGATAAAAAGCAAAGAGACCATTAATGGCAATCCAATTAAAATAGCCCCTAAAAACATCATTCCACTCCATTGAATAGTCAACGACGCAAGAGCCTGGATTTCAACCATTTCACCAATGGGTAGTATCTGAAAACTCTCCAGCAGCAGTGAGATCACCAAAACATGGCCGCCCAAACCTAAAAATATTAGTGTTGAGCAAATAATCAAAAATTGGGCTAAGACCGGTACATTACCTATATTAGGATCAACCATATTGGCCATACTCAAACCCATTGAAGCAGAAATTGCTTGGCCTCCAATAACTAAGGCCGCATTAACAACTTGGAGTAGCAACCCCATGAGCACTCCAATAAAAACTTGTAAAAATACTTCTCTTATCCCGGAGGCACTTAATGGATCAAGAGCAGGCCAGTCTGATAGTGGATAAATCATCCAAGTCAGAAGTATTGCTAATAAAACTCTAATCCTTACCGATACCGCTCTGATGGAAAAAAATGGAGCCGAGAGTAGAAATGCAGAGATACGGATCATTGGCCATAAAAGCATATAGAAGCGCTCGACTATATCTGCAATTAATAAATCCATCACATAAACAACATAGGGATTCGTTCGAATATGCGTCGGAAGAAATCAATCATAATTCCTATCTGCCAGCTTCCAAAAGCCATCAAAGCAATCACCATTACTCCAAGTTTGGGAATAAAACTCAGTGTCATCTCTTGGATGGATGTTGCCGCTTGAAATATGCCAATAATAAGCCCCGTAGCTAATGCCACACCAAGTAATGGCGAGGCCACCATCACAGCGACCCATAATGACTCCCTACCTAGTTCTATAACTTGTGATGCGTCCATAGGTCCTCCTAAGTCATTACAAAACTTGATGTGAGAGATCCCATGATTAAGGACCATCCATCAACTAAGACAAACAACATGAGTTTAAATGGCATAGATATCATCATTGGAGATAACATCATCATCCCCATTGACATAAGTACACTAGCCACGACGAGATCAATGACCACAAAAGGGATATAAATTAAAAAACCAATCGTAAATGCACTCTTCAATTCTGATGTGATATAGGCAGGAACTAACGTTGTGAAAGGCACGTCTGCTGGCTCAACAAGGGAGGTATTTCTCGCTATCTCTGCAAACATTGCAATATCTGTTTCACGCGTTTGGTTAAGCATAAAATTTCTAACTGGCGTCTCCGCAGCTGTCAATGCTGCATCAAAACCAATTGCGCCAGCTGAATAAGGCTGGATTGCCTGCTCATAAACATCGGTAATAACGGGAGACATAATAAAAATTGTTAAGAATAAGGCTAACCCCAACAAGACCTGATTAGGAGGAGTCTGAGCAGTTCCTAAAGCCTGGCGTAGTAAAGACATAACAATGATGATCCGAACAAAGGACGTCATCATCAACACTAATGACGGTAAAAGTGTCAATGCCGTCATCAAGGCAAGTAACTGCAAAGTCAAACTGTATTGCGTGTTGCCATCACCAGTATCCACCATATTAACTATGGGCATACCAGTTTGGGCCGAAACAGATCCGGCAAAGACACAAAAGCACAGAAAAATCGGTGCTTTTAGAGATTTACACAGAAGCATCATTTCTTTAATACTCGAGAGAGAACGCCGGAAAATAATCCGTCATTTTGGTTTTGCTGCTCATCAATCGATGAATCAGTATCTTCATCTTTAATATCTTCTGAGCTAATAGGAGACATAGGAAATTCTCCAAGTTTTGTCATTGCGCCAGCAGAAATACCCACCAGAATTTGGCGCTGATTTACGTTCAATAACATCAACCTCTGACGAGCTCCTAGGTTTTGCACCTCTAGAACCTTTAAATTTTTCCCACCTGACATACCAATCTTAGGGCCCATTTTTTTAATCATAAGCAAAGTAAAAATAAGAAGCCCAAGGACCACGAGAAATGATCCCATCATTGATACCCAATCTGTCCACCCGAAAGATGTCATCACCATCTCACTTTATAAGTTCTTAACACGGTCGACCGTTGGAATTACGCTGGTCAACTTAACCCCATAGCGATCATTTACCAACACTACTTCGCCCTGTGCGACTGGAGTATTATTAACCATCAAGTCAAGTGGCTCTCCAGCTAAGCGGTCAAGCTCTACGACGCTTCCCTGAGCTAGGCGCATCAAGTCTCGAATTTTTAAAGAGGTTCTACCTACCTCTACTGAAATGGTGACAGGTATATTCTGCAAAACCTCAGAATCAATCTTATTTTGCTGATTTGCATCATCACCTGTTTTCTGTGCTGTCTTACTATCTGTCTCTGCCATCTCTGTTCTCTCTGTCTATTTCATGTATTTAAAACGTAATTTTTTAACTGCGCATGTATGTTTATGGAACCAACGGTTCGACAAACTGCACCGCCATATGTGCATCTTTTGTTCCAATATCTCCCTGAAAAACTGCTATTCCATTAGCATGCGCCCTAGCATGATCGGGTTTTTTAAAATACAAAACATCCCCTTCACGCAGGCCTTCAAACTCTTTAAATGTTGTTTGGATATCGCCTAAAAATACCGATATCTCAACCTCCGCATCCATAGCAGCTGCCATCAAATCAGCAGTCCAAGAGATTTTGGATCCGGGTGCCTCAGCACTTGCTTGCACTCTGCTTTCAAGAGAGTCGCGAATAGGTTTCAAAGTGCTATATGGGTAAACGATATCTATGTTGCCTTTAGCTCGTTGGCCAATGTCTGTTGTAAATCGATTCAGCACAACGAGTTCATCATTATCAACAACTTTTACAGCAGCAGGGCTTGCAAATAGATCATTGCTTATGCACTTGATAGGCATCACTGGCGCCCACGCCTCTTGCAGGGCTCCAAAAAGGATGTTTGTTATTATCTTATTAATAGTTACCTCAGTCGGTGTGAAAGTTCGATTAGGTAACAGGTCTTTCATATCAGTTCCTGGACCCCCAAAAAAGTTATCAAGGGCCGCAAAAATTACCGACGGCTCGATAACGGCTAGAGAGGTTCCAGATAGAGGGCTTAGGGTGACAGTATTAAGCGCTGAAGGAGGATTCAGACTTGATATATATTCTCTGTATGGCATGACGCTGACTTTTTCAGCAGAAACTTTGGCATCTGATCGCAGAACATCCAAGATGCCCGCTTTAAAATGACGGATAAAGCGCTCATTAATAATATTCAGAACGCCTAAGTTCATACCTAACGAGGAATCTTCACTCGTTAAATCGTGTTTGACTGCCGCAAGGTCATTATTGATGCCCGTATCTGACTCAATGGAGCCATTTTCGATCCCTGCAGCGAGGGCTTCGAGTTCTTCGGGCGATAATAAATTTTTAGTGTCAGCCATCATAGCCCTCGTTATTTATCCACGCTTTACAAGGCTAGACCTTCACGTCTAAGCCCTCACTTTGAGAGCTAACCTCACTGCGAGTAAGCATCTCTTCTGTCTCGCTGTTTTGCGCAAAGGGAGCGTCTTGCTCATCTGTCGAGTTACCGTCAGAATGCCGATTTTCTCCCGTTCCTAACCCTATGTAAGCAGAATCTATGCCATGTTCTGACAAAATGTCCTTTAATTTTGAAAAACTTTCTTGAAGTAGGTCCCTAGTAATAGTCTGAGACGAATTAAAGTGCGCCTCCAGCTCTCCGTTCTTCATTTCTAACTGGATTTCGATGCGCCCAAGCGTCTTTGGATGCAAATCCATTTCTACTCGCCACGCACCCTTAGAAATTTGAGCTGAAAGCCTCTCTCCGACCGCCTGAGTTAAACGCTTAGAAACCTCTAAGTACTGCTCATGACGGCGACTAAGATCGTTGTTAGGTTCGCTAAATTGGCCTTGAGTTACTGGCTTATTAGACAATTCTGTCCGAAGCTCTTGAGCACCCGTTTGTCCTGGGTTATTAACTAGATCTTGTCGCAAAGGACTCGTCTGGTTTTGAACTAGCTGGCTACTTGTTCTGCCATCCTTTAACTCCAGAATACTCTCGACTCGCTCACCCAGTTGGATCGCTTCCAATTTAAGGGTGCTTTTCCCAGCATTTGGATTGAAGGATTTTATAATGTTTTGTGTTTTAGCGATTACTGGTATGGCTTTTGGAACTTCTGAGTTTTGAGTCTGTTTAGACATGGCCAACGTTTGAGCTAATGTTATATGTCCACCTGCTCTTTTTCCTATGGATAAATAGTCCGTATCTTGACTGGATATAAATCCTGTTGTTTTTTGATTAGAGATAATCAATGTATTTTTAACTAATTGATCATCCGATAATGTTGGCACTTGCTCTTTGGGCGGTCCCTCTTCTAATTCTATTTCTTGCTCGATATTAGACATGAGTAGAGACATCGCCTCAGGATCAATCCCTTGAGCCTTGGCATAATCCATAAGACTAGAATCTGAAGGTTCATTTCCAGCTAAAAACAATCCTGTGCCACCAGGCAATTTCCGATGATGAATAGGGTGAGATTCGGCATTACCTATCGGCAAGTCTTTGCCATGATTTGCCATATTCTTAAAATGAAATTGGGACTGAAGAATATTTTCAAATGAAGTCTTGGTAGTATTATCTAAGGATTGCTCCTCTGGAGCACTTGTTTTTGCTGCAAAATCTGTAAATTCTTTTGAGAGGAATATTTTTTCTAGGTCGGTCATTTTTGTAAATCTCTTGGGAAGTAAATTAAACACTCCTAGAGGATTGCAACGATCGTGCCAAACATGAAAAGCCCTTAAACTATGACCTAGAATTTAAGTTGAATTGGGTCAAGCCTTGAGATTCAAATTCCTTATTTTCTTTAC
>ERZ802819.465-NODE-465-length-27188-cov-62.3029_pt1 | contig 27188 bp, 32 predicted proteins | sample MGYA00345647_ERZ802819 | MGnify/ENA primary metagenome ERZ802819 (study PRJEB30503, sample SAMEA104212355) | marine metagenome | biome: Westerlies Biome; feature: [SRF] surface water layer (ENVO:00010504) within the epipelagic zone...; material: water...
CAACAAGAAGGCCCAGCACTGCAGGTCGGCTTGCCCTACGGCCAAGCGATGCAATGGGCCCTTCTGGTTGTGGCGTCAGCTTCATAGCGCATCTAGGCTCTGACTCAGTTCTGCGACGATGGCCTCTGCGAGCACGAGTTTTGAGGTTACGTCCATAGGCGTCTCTCGTTCTCTGCTGATCAGTAAGCCACCGTTGAGCTCGCTATCGAAACCGATGGCTTGATCGCTCACGTCATTAGCAAAGATAAAGTCTAACGCCTTTTCCTGCAGCTTAGCACGAGCGTAGGCGACGATATTGTGAGTTTCCGCAGCAAAACCCACGACCACTTGTGGCCTTGGGTGGCCACTGGCAATTGTGGCGATAATGTCGGGGTTGGCTATTAGTTTCAGATCCATACTGGACGCTCCCCCCCGCTTGATTTTGTCCTTCGATACAGATTCGGGTCTGAAGTCCACGACAGCCGCCGCACCAATAAATATGTCCGCTGTCGCGGCTGCTGAGAGGCTGGCATCGAACATATCGCGGGTGGTTTCTACCGGTATCAGCTCAACGCCGACTGGCGGTTCACAATTGACGGGTCCAGAGATAAGTGTTGTTCTCGCGCCCGCATTGAGACAGGCTTCGGCTAGGGCATAACCCATCTTTCCAGAGCTGCGATTGCTGATATAACGAACCGGGCAAATAGGCTCTCTGGTCGGCCCTGCGGTAATAACGATATGGCGTCCCGCCAGCGCTCCGGTAGTCAAAGTGTCGGCAATGGCCTGCACAATATGATCGGGCTCTAACAGCCTACCTGCACCAATATCGCCACAGGCCTGACTTCCAGCGTCTGGCCCAAGGATGGTTGCACCTCGTTCAGAGAGCGTCTGAATGTTATCTTGTGTCGCCTTTTTGGCCCACATTTCCTGATTCATTGCGGGTGCAACGAAGAGCGGCGCTTTTGTAGCCAAAACGCAGGCGCCCAATAGGTCGTCTGCACGCCCCTGAACCAGTCTTGCAATGGTGTCTGCGCTCGCAGGCGCCACAACAACTACATCTGCCCATCGTGCAAGTTCAATATGCCCCATCGCTGCTTCGGCCTGTGTGTCGAGCAGGTCGATGTGTACTTCATTACCCGAGAGCGCTTGCATGGTGAGTGGCGTTATAAATTCTCTGGCGCCCTCGGTCATGATGACTCGGACGTTGGCGCCGTCCCGGATTAAGCTGCGAGTGAGCTCTGCGGCTTTATAGGCCGCGATACTTCCTGTAACGCCCACGATGAAATTGCGATTGAAAAGCCGTGGCATCTTGTCCCTGAAGTAAAGAAGATCGGTGTTAAAGGTAGCATTCGAGCGCGCTGAATCATACTGGCAAGCCCCGGTATTTAAGAGGGTTACGTAAGAGGGTTACGTAAGAGGGTACGACGCTTGGTAATGCCAAACGTAGCAGCGTTAACAGCTTGTCGAACGCGGAATAACTGCCGGGCAGGATACATGTGGAAAAACACGCGCGACAATTTGTTGCATTATTGGGAGTCGAGCACCGTTGCCCTTTTGTCTCAGGTTATGGAGCTGCCGATTCAGCATACGGTCATTATCGTAAGCGCACAGGCTCAAAACATGACCTTGGCTCGGTTTGTTCGAGGCGTTGTGGACGGCGAGGTTGAGCATCCCTTGCTATGCTCCTCAGCACGAATGCGATTGAAGTGCTCTTTGCAGTTGCACTGCCTTGCACATACAGAGCCTCTGCGAGAGACCGGTAGTCATTTAGAATGGCATGCTATTGAGGCTTACCTCACCGCCGAGTTGTCTGGCCTGTCTCGAGAGCGTTTTGTGGCTTTGTTTCTGGATGCACAGTGTAAGTTGCTGTCTAGCGAGGTGCTATTTTTTGGCACGATAGACAGCGCGGTAATTTACACGCGCGTGGTGGCGATCCGCGCACTAGCAAATCACGCGGTATCAGTGGTGGTTGCCCATAATCATCCGTCCGGATCTCTAACCCCAAGTCGCTCAGATATCGATGTCACGATAAAACTCGCTAAATCATTACAGCTTTTAGATATTCGGTTGCTGGACCATTTGATCGTGGCTGGCGGTCGCTGCGCTAGCCTGCGAAACTTGGGTTTTGTGTAAGACTGCGTGTTGCTTAAGGATCGTGGCTTTGGTATCTTGCCGCTCCTTTTTTTGGTGGACAGACAGATGTCGCGAGTATGTCAAGTTACAGGTAAGCGCCCGATGACAGGAAACAATGTCTCGCATGCGAAGAATCGCACTCGCAGACGCTTCCTGCCGAACCTACACAATCACCGTTTTTGGGTTGAGTCTGAGAAGCGTTTTGTATCGCTGCGGGTTTCTCCAAAGGGCATGAGAATTATTGATAAGCGCGGAATAGAAACCGTATTAGCTGAGCTGCGCGCTAGCGGCGAAAAGGTCTGAGGAGCAGTCATCAATGCGTGAAAAAATACGAATGAATTCAACAGCGGGCACCGGCCACTTTTACACCACTGACAAAAACAAGCGGACTACGCCCGATAAGCTGGAAATGAAGAAGTATGATCCTGTTGCGCGGCAACACGTGATCTACAAGGAAGGTAAGATCAAGTAAGACACAGCGAATACCAGCCCCGGACATGCCGGGGTTTTTTTTGCCTGAAAGATAGTGAGGCACTTCGATGCCAGAGTTGCCAGAAGTTGAGACTACCCGCCGAGGCATAGCGCCTCACATAGTGGGTCAGAAGATAATTGACGTTACTGTGAGAGATCGTCGCTTACGGTGGCCGATTCCAAGTGCTTTCGAGCAAGATATTGTCGGTGGCACTGTTGCAACGACCCGACGGCGCGCTAAATATTTACTGATAGATTTAGACAGGGGTACTTTACTGGTCCACCTTGGTATGTCGGGATCTTTGCGTATTACGTCGGCAGCGGAAGCCGCGCGCAAGCATGATCATGTCGACATTACCCTCGAGAATGGCGTGATCCTGCGTTATCACGACCCAAGACGATTCGGCAGTATGCACTGGCTCACGGAAGCGTCTCACATACTGCTGGACCAACTAGGACCTGAGCCGTTGTCAGACGAGTTTAGTGGCCATTACTTATTTCGTCAGTCACGACGCCGCACAGGTGCGGTTAAGCTGTTCATCATGGATGCCAAAGTGGTTGTAGGAGTGGGTAATATTTACGCGAACGAAGCGCTATTCATGGCAGGCATCCGTCCAGACCGGCCCGCTAACAAAATCAGCAAAGCTCGTTATCAAAAACTGGCTCATGTAATAAAAGAGGTGCTATCGACGGCTATTGAGGTGGGTGGTACAACGCTGCGAGATTTTGTTGGCGGAGACGGTAAAGCGGGGTATTTTGCTCAGAGCCTTCAAGTTTATGGTCGCGGCGGTGAGCTCTGTAGGTGCTGCCAGTCAAAGCGACTGGCAGAAATACGCCAAGCTAATCGCACGACGGTTTTTTGTCTGAAGTGCCAGCGTTAGGTGTCGAATTTCAAACGCAGTGCGGTCAGCACGGGCATCGTCACGAAGTCACTGACATCGCCCTTCATTGAGGAAATTTCACGCACCAGTGACGACGAAATATATGACAGTTCGTTTGCTGGCGTCAGGAAAACACTTTCAAAATCGGGGTTCATCGCTCGGTTCATATTAGCCAGTTGATATTCGTATTGGAAATCATCGACTGTGCGGATACCCCGCAAGACTAACGTGGAGTTCTGTGCCTCAACAAATCGGATTGACAGTCCGCTAAAGCCCTTTACCTCGACATTATCGAGATGGGATAGCGATTGCTTAGCGAGATTGATCCGCTCTTCGGTCGTAAACAGAGGTTGCTTTTTCAGGCTTTCCGCCACCGCGACAACGACTCGATCGAAGAGTCCTGATGCGCGCTCTACTAAATCAACATGACCTTTATGGATGGGGTCAAACGTGCCCGGATAAACGACGGTTTTCTCTCGCATAACAACGGCTCCTACATGGACGTTTCAGACTACACAACCCGCTTGCCAAGGACAAACAAAGCTAACAAGGCGATACTAGGCGGGATGTGACGTCGCTCGCAGACTTTTCTTTGCGTATCGACAATGGAAAGTTCTCAACCGATACGTTCTTTGGGGTTTCCAGATAAATCAGGGTATTTGGATGCAGGCTATTGCTGTCCAGTAGCCATTGGAGGGTCAGGTTCAGTAAATCTGTATGGAACGGGGGGTCGAGGAACACGATATCGAAAACCGTGCTGTGCTTTAGGGGTGCGCGCGCGTCAGTGTGCAAAATGGTGGTGCGATCTTGGCAATCCAGAGTTTGCGCGTTTTTCTCGAGTGTGCTGCAGACGTCTTTGTTGGCATCGACAAAACAACAACTTTGCGCGCCTCGTGACAGAGCCTCGAAACCCAGCGCTCCGGAACCTGCGAATAAATCAAGGCAACGAGCGCCCCTGATCTCTGGTGACAACCAATTGAAAAGTGTTTCCCGAACTCGGTCGGGAGTGGGCCGCAGCCCGTCTATGCTTGGGAACCACAATTTCCGTCCGCGCCAGACACCACTAATAATTCTGACTTGATTGCGTTGACTTGCGCGGCCACTTTTACCCATGAATCAGTTACCCGATGATAGACTCTCGTAGCATAACGCTCATTGCCGTCGCGTGTTTATTCAGAGGCTCAAAATTAGTATGAAGTGGTTTGGACGTAAGCAAAAAGGCGGAGAAGAGGTCGAGGCAATTGCTGAGACCAGCGCGCACGAACAACAGAGGAGTGGCGACGAGGCAGCCATGTCATCGTGGTTTTCTCGATTGACGTCAGGCTTGGGCAAAACCAGTAACGCACTCGTTTCTGGTATTGAGGGTGCCCTAGGCATACGCCCTACCATTGACGATGCAGTGATTGAGGCGATTGAGACGGAGCTGCTCATGGCCGACGTAGGGGTCGCGACGACTCAAAAGATAGTTGATCAGCTGATACAAGTGCATCCGCGAAACACCGACGTGGATGTCGACGCTGTCATGACCACGCTTAAGGATCTACTCGTCTCGACGCTATCAGACTTCGGAGCAGCACCTGACTATCAGCCTGATGGGCCCGTCGTTATTTTAGTGGTTGGCGTCAATGGTGTTGGTAAAACAACCACAATCGGAAAGCTGGCACATCGTTATTTATCGGAGGGTAAGTCCGTCATGCTGGCTGCCGGCGATACGTTTCGAGCAGCGGCTGTAGAGCAGTTGCAAACGTGGGGTGAACGAAACAATGTGCCGGTGATTGCGCAGCATACGGGGGCTGACAGTGCGTCTGTACTTTTTGACGCCATTTCGGCGGCAAAAGCGCGACATGTCGATGTGCTTCTGGCGGACACTGCGGGCCGTCTCAATAATAAGGCGCACCTGATGGACGAGCTGGAAAAAATTGTGCGCGTTGTGAAAAAAGCTGACGCTACCGCGCCACACGAGACATTGCTTGTGCTCGATGCCGGCACGGGTCAAAACGCGATTGCGCAAGCAAAGGAATTTGACGCGGCGGTTGGCATAACAGGCATTGCGCTGACAAAATTAGACGGTACTGCAAAGGGAGGTGTGGTGTTTGCTATTGGCGAGCAAATAAAGCGACCTATCCGCTACATAGGGATTGGTGAGGGTGTTGAAGATCTTCGTCCCTTTAATGCGCGCGAGTTTGTCAACGCGCTATTTTCGGCGGCTGAGTAGTTTTTATGGATGTCGTTTTTAATCGCGTTGGAAAACGGTACGGTCAACGCGATGCGTTGATGGATCTCACCTTTGAAATGCCAAGTGGGGAGATGGCCTTTCTAACCGGCCACTCGGGCGCAGGTAAAAGCACGTTACTGCGGTTGTTGTTGCTATTAGAGCGTGTTTCGTCGGGTCAGATTATTGTCGGTGGCCAATCGCTGGCCAAGATTAAGGCCTCGGGTATTCCGAAGTATCGACGTGATTTTGGTATTGTCTTTCAAGACCACCAGCTGCTATCAGATCGGTCGGTGTATCATAACGTCGCTCTGCCTTTAGAGATTGCGGGATTTACCAAACGCGATGTCGATAGGCGAGTCCGAGCTGCGCTGGATAAGGTGGGTCTGTTAGATCGTGAACGAGCGGAGCCTGACACGTTGTCGGGCGGAGAGCAGCAACGAGTTGGTATCGCACGAGCCGTGGTGGCTCGCCCCAAGATTTTGATTGCTGACGAACCAACAGGCAACTTAGACCCGCAGCTATCAGCCGAAATAATGGGATTGTTTGCCGCCTTCAATAGTGTCGGTGTGACTGTAATTGTGGCGAGCCACGACTTGGCGCTGATCTCTCGAATGCCCCACCGAATACTGACATTAGACCAGGGTAGTTTGCTCACCGTTGGATCTGAGCGAGGACTTAACTGATGGCCACTGTCCCGAGTGGATCTAGTGTTGGCGCGGGACCCCGTTCAGTTATCGCTACCTGGCTTTACCATCATCGCCAAGCGGCACTGACTAGCTGTGAGAAACTTTTCGCTGAGTCTGTGGCTAGTTTTTTAACCATTATGGTCATCGGTATTGCGTTGGCACTGCCAAACCTCGGTTTCTCCCTTGCTACGACACTGCAGGATCAGATCGCCAAACTAAACGCCCCGCCTCAGCTTTCTATTCTGATGGAGCCACAGATAACATTTAATGAGACCGCGCAACTTCGAGAGCGATTAATGCGTAGGCCCGGTATCGCGCAAGTCGAGCTGATTGATCGCGATGATGCCCTGGCTGATTTTACAGCGAGTGCGGGATTGGAGGCTCTTCTGGAAAGACTGGGCACTAATCCTTTACCTCACTCGTTGTGGGTATACCCTAAAGCAAACGTGCGAGACGCGGGGCTTGATCAGTTGCGGATTGATCTGAGTGCACTGCCGGGCGTTTCAAACGTCATTCTTGATAGTCGCTGGTTAACCCGATTGAACTCTTTTTCTGAGCTAATGAAAACGACGGCGGTAGTGCTATTTTTTGTCATGGCTGCTGGCGTAGTGCTCACGCTTGGAAATACCCTGCGTTTGGCAATTGAAGCCCGACGCGAGGAGATCATAGTGATTAAATTAATTGGCGGGGGAGATGCGTTCGCACGTCGACCTTTCCTGTATACCGGTCTTTTAACCGGTTGTTTGGGTGGCTTGATGGCGGGTCTTCTCAGTTTTGCCGCGGCGATGGTTTTAAAGTCACCCATCAATCGATTGCTTGAGCTGTATGATCAGCCTGAAGTCATGCTGTCACTGGCCATATCAGATCTTTTAGTGCTTATTGGAATCGGTTCTACGCTGGGTTTGATGAGCGCTTGGTACTCAGTGCAGCTGCACCTTGCGCGGATTAAGCCTCGATAGGACTCTGGGAACTTTCTGACCAGTTAGCACTCTCAATCCAAGAGTGCTAAAATCGACTAATGAAATTGGAGTGTTGGGTATGACTGAGGCAAAAAATTCAGTTGCATTGACACCAAACGCGCTGCTGAGCATGGCGCCTGGTGCAAATTTAGCAGCCTACGTTCAAACGGTTAGCGCAATATCGATACTGTCGGTGGAGCGTGAGCGTGAATTAGCTGAAAAGCTTTTTTATGACAACTGTGTTGACTCTGCGCGTGAGTTAGTACTTGCTCACTTGCGGTTTGTGGTTCATGTGGCCCGAAGTTACTCGGGTTATGGACTGCAAGAGGCAGACTTAATTCAAGAAGGCAATGTGGGTTTGATGAAGGCCGTTAAGCGCTTCGATCCTACCAAGGGTGTTCGACTAGTATCCTTTGCTGTGCATTGGATAAAGGCTGAGATGCATGAGTTTATTCTCAAGAATTGGCGTATCGTCAAGGTCGCTACGACCAAAGCCCAGCGTAAATTATTCTTTAATTTGCGCAGACATAAATCGGGTACGCATTGGCTGACAAACGAGGAGACACTGGCGATAGCCACAGATTTGGGTGTTGATCCGGTAGAGGTTACACGGATGGAAAGCCGTCTTTCTAGTCGCGATGTCGCCTTTGATTTACCCGCCGATGCCGATGAAGATTCGGCGTGGCAAGCTCCTCAGCAGTATCTAGAAGATGTATCGACAGATCCCGCGTCAGTCATTGAGACACGCGATCACATGGCGAGTGAAGAGGGTCAGTTGGCTCGAGCGATGGCATCACTCGATGCGCGCAGCAAAGATATTGTGGCCCGGCGCTGGTTAAGCGAGCCGAAAACAACACTGCACGAGCTAGCCGATGAGTACGGCGTTTCCGCTGAGCGTATTCGCCAGCTGGAAAACAATGCAATGAAGAAACTGCGCATGGAGATGGTGGCCTAGGCGCAAAAGGCTATGCGATTTTCGTACGTCGCCATAGCTTGTCTACTGGGTCTTATTGCCGTCGCCCTCGGCGCTTTCGGTGCCCATGCCATTGGCAATGTAGTTAGCGAGGCGCGCTTGGCCACATGGACGACCGCCGTTCAGTATCATTTTTTTCATGTGCTTGCGGTGCTGGTGTTATCTGCCGTTTTCAGAGACAACGCTGATCGCTGGGTAAATCGAGCCCAGGCAAGCTTTCTGGTCGGAGTCGGTATTTTTTCTGGCAGTCTCTATGTACTGGTATTAACCGATACACCCGCGCTTGGGGCAATCACACCCGTGGGCGGGTTGTTGCTGATGCTGGGCTGGCTCTTTGCCTTCGTTGCTGCGGTAAAGGCTCATAGATCGATCGATGCAAAAGTCTGAATTCTCCCGCCGCATAAAGAGTTTTGTTATTCGGTCCGGCCGCATGACGGAAAACCAGCAAAAGGGTTGGACTGACGGCTTTTTAAAGCATGGTTTTTCGCTTGCAGACAGTCAGTTTAACTGGGATGACAGCTATATTGTGAGGGGCCCACGGGTTCTCGAGATAGGCTTCGGTATGGGCGACAGCCTACTTACCATGGCTGAACAAAACCCGGATCAGCGCTTTCTCGGTGTTGAGGTACACGCCCCCGGTGTGGGTAAATTGTTATCTGAGGTGGAGAGGCGCGGTATTGCCAATGTGAAGGTTTTTGCCGAGGACGCGGTGCGTGTGCTGGAGGAGGTTATTCCAGTTGAATCTATAGACTTGCTGCACATATTCTTCCCCGACCCTTGGCACAAAAAACGGCATCAAAAGCGCCGCATTGTCCAGCGAGATTTCGTTGATCTAGCGGTAAAAAAAATGGCTCCGGGTGCCACATTGCACTTGGCCACTGACTGGGAGCCCTATGCTCAGCATATGATGGAGGTGTTGACTAAGACTGTGGGTCTCGAAAATACGGCTGGCTCGCGACAGTTTGCTCCACGTCCTGCGTCACGTCCCGAAACTAAATTTGAGCGCCGAGGCCATCGTTTGGGGCACGGGGTTTGGGATCTTATTTTTATAAAGTCTTAAACGAATGCCTCGATGACATCATCTAAAAACCGATAGCCTGTCTGCGTAGTTGCAAGACGATCTCTCCTTGAAATCATAAGCCCTTTTCGCTGCAACGCCTCCCATTGGGACGCAATGGTTAGGAGTGGTAATCCCGTCATGGCTTCATAAAGCGGTGTTTCAACACCGTTTTTAAGGCGCAGTGCGTTCATCATGAACTCACTGGGTATGTCTGCATCAGGCACGCGATGAAAGATCGGTGGTATGGCGTTCTCGACCGGCGCTGCAAATTGCTCCAGATAGTGCTGCGGCATGCGTGTGCGCTTGAAGCGGTGCGCTCCGGAGCTGTTAGTGACTTTGCCGTGCGCACCTGCGCCAATCGCGAGGTAATCACCAAATCGCCAATAATTCAGGTTGTGTACGGACGCCTCGCCATCTGAGCTCCAAGCTGAGATCTCATATTGTTTTAGGCCGTGCTTATTTAAAAGATGCTCAGCTTGTCGTTGCATCTGATCGATCACGTCGCTTGCGGGCAGGCTGGGTGGCGCCGACCAAAAGGCCGTATTTCGCTCAATCGTTAACTGATACCAAGAGAGATGGTCGATACCCAGATCTAGGGCGAGCGTGAGGTCAGCGAGTGCTTGTTGCACACGTTGCTCGGGAAGGCCAAATATCAAATCAACATTAAGTCGTTTGAAGCCGGCGCGCTGCGCCATAGCGATCGCGCCCCTCGCCTCCTGTCCCGAATGCACCCGTCCTAGCCTGCTCAGCTGCTTGTCGTTGAAGCTTTGCACGCCGATGCTGAGTCGATTAACGCCTGACTGCCGATACGCCTGATACTTATTTGCTTCAGCGCTTCCGGGATTACTTTCAAGTGTAATTTCACAGGAATCGGATAGCGATAGTCGTTTGCTGATACCTTGCAAAATGCGGTCTATCGCGCGCGCTGAAAACAAACTAGGCGTGCCACCGCCAAAAAAAATTGAGTTAACGTGTCGATTATCGACCCAAGCTAGCTGCTGATCTAAGTCGTTAAATAATGCCGTTACGTAGGGCTCCTCGACGGCGATATCAAATTGCTCGTGAGAGTTGAAATCACAGTAAGGGCACTTCCGTTCACACCAAGGGATATGAATGTATAGCGCCAGGGGTGGCGGCACAGTCATAGATACCCTTGCAGTTGTGGTTCAAGCGCCTTCAGCGCTTTACTGCGATGGCTGATAGTTTGTTTTTCACTAGGGTCCAGCTCAGCTACTGAGACGCTCATATGCTCCGGCACGAACAGGGGATCATAGCCAAACCCGCCATCACCTCGCGGCTCTAACGCGATGCGTCCACGCCATCGCCCCTCAGCAATGATCGGCAGCGGATCTTTCTTAGTGGCGACGACAGCAATGACAGCCACGTAAAAGGCGCTGCGGTCTTCGCCTGTGAGACCCTGCATAGCGGCCAACAGCTTATTGTTATTTTCAATATCTCCCATGCCTGAATAGCGAGCAGAATAAATACCGGGCTCGCCGCCCAAGGCAGGTACAACCAATCCTGAATCATCGGCTATGGCCGGTAGATTCGTCTCGGTCGCCGCATGTCTTGCCTTAATGAGGGCATTTTCTATGAACGACAGGCCCGTTTCCTCTGCGTCTACCACGCCGAAATCTCGCTGGGCAACGACATCCAGCCCCATGGAGTCGAATAGCACGGAAAACTCGCGGAGTTTTCCAGCGTTATTACTCGCTAAAACAAAGGGCACGTTTGCCTACTCCTGGCGCCACAGTTGTGTTTTAAATTTGTAAGAATAGGTTTTTTCAGAGCCGTCGGGAGTGAAATCAAATTCGAAAAAACGGTATTCCCTATCGAGAAATTCGAAAGGGACAAGGTAATAGGTAGCCCGCCCCTCTCTGACTTCTCTTACCTTCATGTTGCCACCGGTTATCAAATCCCAGGTTCGACCCGAAATTGCCATAGGCCGTCCTTCAATATCACCGGCGTCTGCGTCGCGCACTGACAGCGTCAACATGGCCTTGTCCTTACCTCTTGGAATATCAAACTCGGCGGCGATATCCGCGGTCAGGAAGGTCGTGTAGACGATGCTGTAATGCAGTTCGAACTCATCGAAGCGCGCTGACTGTTGACCGTGAGCAAATGATGCACTGAGTAACAAACACAAAAAATAGAGATATTTCATCGACGGGTAATCCTATAGCTTGCAGACTTTGCAAAGACATTCGGCCAGAGTGCTGCAAGCAGGCCGATGCCTCCGGCCATTTTCTTCTCAGCGATGGCAATGTTGAGGTCTTTGCAGAGCGATTCAAAGTCAGCCACCGTGCAGAAATGGATGTTGGGCGTATCGAACCAGCTGTAGGGAAGCGCCTTTGTCTTCGGCATCCGCCCGCTGAACAGGAGCGATAGGCGCGAGCGCCAATGTCCAAAGTTTGGAAATGTGATGATGGCCTCTTTACCAATCCGGACAATCCGCTCAAGCACTGCGTGAGGACGCTCCAGAACCTGCAGTGAGTAGGCGAATATCACCACGTCAAAATGCGTGTCCTCGAAATTTGCAAGTCCATCTTCGATATCTTGCTGAATTACGCAAAGGCCCTTTTGGACAGCCGCGACAATATTGGCCGGATCGATATCGACGCCCAGTCCATTAACGTGTTTTTCTTGACTCAGTCGTGCCAACAGATCGCCATTACCACAGCCCAAATCGAGCACTTTGCTACCAGCGGGCACCCATGTCACGATGGCCTCAATGTCGCCACGTTGAATCATGTGGCGACTCGCTGCATCCAAGCATCGAACAGGGCTATGTATTCGGGCTCGTTCAGCAAAAAGGCATCATGCCCGGCATCGGATTCGATATCAGAATAGGTGACGCGCTTTTCGGCTGCCAGCAGAGCATTTACCAGTTCTTGAGAGCGGGTTGGCGCGAAGCGCCAATCGGAGCTAAAAGAGATCACCAAGAAGTCGGCACAAGCATTTCTCATAGCCGCAGACATATCACCGTTGGTGTGAGCCGACGCATCATATCGGTCTAAAGCTCGGGTCATTAGTAGGTAAGTGTTGGCATCAAAACGACTTACAAACTGACTTCCTTGATAGCGAAGATAACTTTCCACTTGAAATACTGGCGCCTCCTCGTCACTTGGGTCGAGGCTCCCCTGCCGGAGTTCACGACCAAACCTATCCGACATTTTATCAGCTGACATATAGGTGAGATGTCCCACCATCCGTGCAAGTGCCATACCCTTGTCTGGCGATGTCTGAGCTTTTAAATAGTCGCCGCCGAGCCAGTCGGGGTCGGACATGATCGCTTGTCGAGCAATTTCATTGAAAGCGATATTTTGCGCCGTAAGATCAGGTGCTGCCGCAATGACAACGCAGTGCGACACCCAGCTAGGGTATCGTATAGACCAGTCTAGGGCTTGCATACCGCCTAGGCTGCCGCCGACAACTGCGGCCCAATGTCGAATCTGGAGATGCTCCCCAAGCCGCTTTTGTGTCTCCACCCAATCACCGACTGCAACCTGAGGGAAGAGCGAACCCCAGGGCTCACCAGTTGTTGCGCAGATGCTAGAGGGACCTGTTGAACCATCGCAGCCGCCGATATTGTTCGCGCAGACCACGAAGAAGCGATTGGTATCAATGGGCTTTCCGGGTCCAATGAGCGCATCCCACCATCCGGGCTTCGCATCGTCTTCGCAATAGATGCCAGCAGCGTGGTGGTTGCCCGATAACGCATGGCAAATCAACACAGCGTTGCTACCATCGGCTCTGAGAACACCATAGGTCTCATAAACCAGTTCGAAACCATCCAGAACTTCACCTGATTCCAAATAAAGTGCTTCGGTAAAGTGCGCTCGTTGGGGCGTAACAATACCGACGCTGGATTCCGATAAAATGCGGGTCATCGTGATCAAATTCCGATGACAAATTGCGGCAAACTGGCAGCCGCGGCCATATGACCGAGCGACACTCGAACCACGTTAAGGGCGATGAACAAAATGATAGGTGAAAAATCCAAGCCACCCATGGATGGTAGCAGTTGTCTCAGCGGCGCCATGACAGGCTCGGTTAACTGCCAGACAAATTCAACCGCTGGGTGGGCGCTCTGTGGCGCGAGGAAACTCACCACAATAGTGGCGATGACACTATAAAACACAATATTGATAATTAGGCTTGCACCCCCTATCAGGCTCCAGATGGCGGCTTGTATGAAGCTAAATGCGTCCAACCGACCGATCAGACTGAACATCAGTGCAATGAACAACATCTGGCACAAAACCAGTGCGAGAAGCGAGCCAGGGTTCACGCGTTTACCGCCGGGCAGTAATCGACCCAGCGGCAATACCACCGGATCGGTAATTCGGCGAAGTGCCATCGAAATAGGGTTGTAGCTGCTGACACCGCACAATTGAGCAAGAAATCGTGTTGCGATTAGCACCAGAGCAAGGGTGAAGAGTGGTTGTATGATGGTGACCCCAATGTCAGATAGTGCATTGTTCATCCGCCAAACTCCTCGCTCAATTCGATCGATCGCCGTGCCGCCGCCTTAGCTGCGGAGGCAATAATTCCGCGTAAATTAGATTCCTCAAGAGAATGGATTGCTCGCTCTGTTGTTCCGCCTGGGCTGGTCACATTTTTTCTGAGTGTCGCTGTATCCTCGTTACTCAGGCTGGCAAGCGTCGAAGCGCCTAGACTCGTTTGCACAGCCAGTAGGTGTGCCATCTCCGCGGACAGGCCCATCTCGACCGCGACATCGGTCAAACTTTCCATAAATAGGAAGAAATATGCCGGCCCACTGCCCGAAATCGCAGTGATGACATCGAGGTCTGACTCTTTGTTGACCCAGACACAACGGCCTACGGTGGACATAAGTTGCTCTGCTAGTTCACGGCCAATGTGTGATGACGATTCGCTCTCCAAGAACAGACCGGTCATTCCCTCACCAACCAATGCGGGCGTGTTGGGCATACAACGTACAACGGTGGAGGCGTTATTGAGGCCTAGCATGCTCCTAAGCGATGCAGCGTTGATGCCTGCAATGATCGATAGCACGACCGATCCAGCCTGTATTTTTCCAGAAAACGAAGCGAGGGCTGAAGCGGCAATTTGTGGCTTTATGGCGAGCACCACGAGATCAGACTGTAATGCCTCTTCCGGCGCTTGACCGAAAACCTCCGTCAGACCGGCGCTCTCAGCGTGTTCCTGCGCCGACTTCGATGGATCAATCACGGTTATATTTTCGGGCGGGAACCCGGTATCGAGGAGCCCACCGTAGATGGCCACTGCCATATTTCCGCCGCCGATGAAGGTAATCGTAGGTTCAGTCACGCTGTGTATTCCTTAGGTTCGGTCTCAAGTATAACGCGCGCCGAAAATATCTGTGCCGATTCGCACCATTGTCGATCCTTCTGCAATCGCTGCCTCCATATCGCCAGACATCCCCATAGATAGTTCATCAACGTGATTTGGCAGTCCATCAGTGTTGAGCAAGCTGGCTATGAGCTTAAACTGCTCTCGCTGCAGATGTGGATCTGCGCAAGGTGGCGGAATGGCCATAATGCCGCGCAGCGACAATCTTTCAAGTTGCTGAATGGCTGACGCAAGCTCGACTAGCTCCGAGGTCGTTGTTAGACCTGACTTGGTTTCTTCGTAGGGTATATTGACTTGCAGGCAAACATTAAGCGGTGCTTTATCAACAGGGCGCTGAGCATTGAGTCGGGACGCTGTCTTTAAGCGATCAACTGAGTGAATCCAGTCAAAATTCTCGGCGATGTGACGCGTCTTATTGGATTGCACAGGCCCCAAAAAGTGCCAGGTGATATCAAGATCGCTGCACAAACGTCGTTTCTCTACGCCTTCAGCGACATAATTTTCGCCAAAATCAGTGATCCCAGCCGCAAATGCATACCGAATCGCCTCGAATGGCTTTGTTTTACTGACCGCAATGAGTCTAATGTCAGATGCGGGCCGATTAGCCCGTTTTGCGGCGTTGCTTAGGCGTTCTCTGACCTGTGATATGTTGCTATGTAATTCAGGTTGGTCCATCGTCATCATTCACTTGTGCGTCGCTCTTGCAGAAAACACGTTGTTAAATATGCTGTTATCGACTGCACAGTTTCAGGAGCGTTTTGCAAGGGCACCTTACAGGGACATCATTGAATATGGATATCACTGAGTTATTGGCATTTACAGCAGAGCAAAACGCCTCTGATCTCCATTTGTCGGCTGGCCTGCCTCCTATGATACGCGTAGATGGAGACGTGAGGCGTATTAATGTTCCTCCGATGGATCACGCCCAGGTTCAAGGATTAATCTACGACATCATGAATGACAAACAGCGTCGTGATTATGAGGATCTTTTAGAGACAGATTTTTCGTTTGAAGTACCAGGGATTGCGCGATTCAGGGTAAATGCCTTTACTCAGAATCGGGGCGCTGGAGCAGTCTTTCGCACGATCCCCTCTAAAATCCAGACGTTAGAGGCACTTGGCATGCCGGACGTACTAAAGGACTTTGCCATGATGCCTCGCGGACTTGTCCTGGTTACGGGACCAACCGGATCAGGGAAATCGACAACCTTGGCTGCCATGGTGGATTACATTAATGAGAAGCGATTCGATCATATTCTCACCATTGAAGATCCGATTGAATTTTTACACGACAGTAAAAAGTGTCTCATTAATCAGCGCGAAGTACATCGTGACACCCGCAGCTTCTCGACTGCCTTGCGATCTGCGCTTCGTGAGGATCCAGACATCATAATGGTCGGTGAAATGCGAGACTTAGAAACCATTCGACTGGCACTGACTGCTGCAGAAACCGGTCACTTGGTGTTTGGAACCGTCCATACAACATCGGCCGCAAAGACAGTTGATCGTATCATTGACGTGTTCCCAGCAGAGGAGAAAGCAATGGTTCGTTCGATGCTGTCGGAGTCGCTAATGGGTGTCGTTTCACAGATGCTGTTGAAGCGTAACGGCGGTGGACGCGCAGCAGCCCTGGAGATTCTGCGCGGTACTGCCGCGATAAGAAATTTGATTCGTGAGGACAAGATAGCGCAAATGTACTCCGCTATTCAGACAGGGCAATCGGTGGGAATGCAAACCATGGATCAAAGTTTGCAGGGTTTGGTCGATAAACATGTCATTGATGTCGCCACCGCTCGCACTAAAGCTCGACAACCTGAGAGTATTGTATGAGTAAGGCCCCTGAGCTGACTGAATTTCTTCGGGTAGTGGTTGATTGCAAGGCCTCCGATGGGTTTGCCACAGTCGAGTCAGTCCCGACTTACAAAGTTGATGGTGAGCTAATCAGTGTGGGCGACACGCCGTTTGATAGTGACGGTGTGCTTGCCCTGATAAGAGCCAGTATGTCACCGGAACAGTTTAGTCAGTACTTGGAAAGTAAGGATGCGAATTACGCTATCGAGCATCCCGAGCTTGGACGTTTTAGGGCGAGTGCTTATGTCCAGCGCGACCAGCCTGGCTTGGTTGTCCGCCGCATTCACCACGACATTCCCAATTTCGAGGTCTTAGGTCTACCACCCCAGCTCAAAGAGTTGAGTTTGTTAAAGCGAGGTCTGGTGATGATTGTCGGCGCTACGGGTGCCGGTAAATCGACAACACTGGCTTCGATGGTGGACTACAGAAATCGTAATCGGCGCGACCACATCATCACAGTTGAGGACCCTATCGAATTCGTTCATCAACATCGCCAGTCAATCGTCAGTCAGCGAGAAGTAGGTGTGGATACTGACTCTTTCGAGATCGCCTTAAAAAGTGCGCTCCGCCAAGCGCCCAATGTGATTATGATTGGTGAGGTGCGCGATGCTGAGACGATGCGTGTTGCCCTGTCTTACGCTGAAACGGGCCATCTGTGTTTGTGTACGCTTCATGCCGCTGGAACTAAGCAGGCCCTTGAGCGTATCCAGAGCTTCTTTCCCCAAGAGCAGGTCCGCCGGCTTTGGATGGATTTATCCATCAACCTTAGGGCTGTCGTTGCGCAACAATTGCTCCCAAGACGAGATGGCGATGGCCGCACGGTTGTCGTGGAACTCATGCTATCGACACTACTCATGCAGGAGCACATAAAAGAGGGTGATGTGGACAAGGTCAATCAACTTATAAGCCGCGCCTCTGAATACGGCATGCAAACCTTTGATCAGGCGTTAATCGCCGCCTTTAAACAAGGGCTAATAACAGCTGAGCAAGCGCTTAGGGCCGCTGATTCGGAAAATGATGTCAGATTGGCAATCAAGTTAGATTCGACCCGATCGGGGCGGGATAGCAAGCGTGATCTTAATGTTGAAGCGCCAGACGGACGTTACGTCGATAAATGGTGGCAAGATGTCTAAGCCTCCAACTGTAAGTAGCTTTCAAGAATGATCGCGGCGGCGAGGTCGTCGATCGGCTGTTTCGCGTAGTCTCCCTTATGACCCGCGTCCCTCGCCCTTGACTTGGCTTCTTTAGAGCTGAAGCGCTCATCGCAGAGTTTGACCTCTAACGATAAGCGCCCATGTAGTTGTCGAGCGAAACGTGCCGCTTTTTCCGACAGCTCAGTTGCCTCGCCTGACTCCCCCAAGGGGTTGCCGACGACCAATGCGCTTGGATTCCATTCATCGACGAGTGCTTGGACGGTCAGCCAGTCGGGTTTGCCATTGGAAGCTGGCAGTATCGCAATGGGCCTCGCCTGCCCTATCAATGTATTCCCTACCGCGACGCCAATATTGGATAGGCCGAAATCGAAACATAAAAACGTCCGTATCGGCGCCATTTAACTGTGCCCTGCTTGTGAAGCGAGTAAATGAATATCAATACCGAGCAACCTGCCAGCGCAGGCCAGCTTCTCCTGAGCGCTGACCTCAAAGAGAATCTGTTGGTCGGCGGGCGCCGTAAGCCAGCTATTCTCAGCGATTTCTTGCTCTAGCTGCCCCGCGGTCCAGCCTGCGTACCCAAGTGCGACAAGGTGCTGGTCGGGCCCTGATCCAGAGGCAATATCAACTAAGACGTCTTTTGATGTTGTTAACCAAACGGTCTCGTTCACTTTAAGTGTGGCGTCGTAGTGGGTGCCCGGCGAGTGAAGTACGAACCCTCGGTCGACCTTCACCGGACCACCTGACATGACTGAGACCTCGTCGTGGCTTAGCATAGGCTGAATATTGAGGTGCTCGAAAATATCTGCCAGTTGAAGGTCTAGCGGCTTGTTGATGACAATACCCATCGCACCTGCCTCGCCATGCTCGCAGATATACGTCACTGTATGTTTGAAAAACCCAGATTCTAGCGCAGGCGTCGCAATTAAAAACTGCCCTCTTAAGGAGTCGGTGGTTCTCTGCACATCCATTTTATTTTGTTCGCCTAGGTTATGGTCGGAACTGCCATGTTCTTACGATCTCTAGTTTATCGACTTGCGCACGTAATTCGGGAGGAAATGACGGATAAGGCGCCGCATCTCTGACCGTTCTGATCGCAGCTTTGTCCAAATGGGGAAATCCTGACGACTCAAGCACCGTAACATCGAGCAGGATCCCAAACTGATCGACGATAACTAAGAGCCTCACATCACCGCGTGCGTTACCGATATCGCTGAGGGCGGCATTGCCTACCATCTCTACGCGATTGACCCACTGTCGCAAGTAGCTGGCATCCAGTGCTCGTCGCGCGGCAACGCTACCGAGTCTAGTATTCTGAGCCTGATTTTGTTGCACCTTATTTAAGTCGCTATGTAACTCCTGCACTTTTGCTGCCAGGTCGTTTGCGCCGACCGGCTCGATCGGCGCCTGGTTCATCAGGGCCAGTGTAGCCGATGCGCGCTGCTCTGCCAGCGACTCTGCCAATGCGCCCGGTAAGGCGAGCTGATTGTGTGAAGCAAGGTGCTGGGCATCGGTTGGTGCTTGGTCACTCCGAGTCAGGGTCACTGTCACGGCCAGTGAGGGTTGTGGTGTTGCAGAGCTAATTACGCCGGATGAAATGATGATAGCGAGTGCTGCGTGTAGCAGCAGAGATGATCCTGCTGCCACGGGCATGCTCCCCGCTAAATCATAGTCAGCCTGCACTGGCTGACGACACCTTGCGCTCAATACAAGCAATCAGTTTTTCTGCGATTTGGGTGTGTTCTGCACGATCAATCTCGCGCATGCAGGTGGGGCTGGTGACATTAATCTCTGTCAAGTAGTCGCCTATAATGTCCAACCCTACGAACAGTAGACCCTTCTCGCGCAAAGCGGGACCAACACGCTCTGCTATCCAATAATCCCGATCGGACAGGGGCTGCACTACGCCTGAGCCGCCTGCGGCGAGGTTACCTCTGTTCTCCCCCGCCATTGGTAGCCGCGCCAAACAAAATGGGACAGGCTCGCCGTCGATCATGAGCACACGCTTGTCACCGTCTTTGATAGCAGGCAGATATCGCTGAGCCATAATTGTTTCGCCGCCATTCTTGGTGAGCGTTTCAATAATGACGTTCAGATTCGGGTCTGCACCCTGGGCTCTAAAGATAGATTGCCCGCCCATGCCATCTAGCGGCTTGTAAATGACATCGCCGTGAGCCTGGTGGAAGGCCTTCAACGCCTCTGGATCCCTGGAAACTAGCAGGGGCGGGCAGCAGTCGGGAAATTGGGTCGCGAAGAGTTTTTCATTGCAGTCTCTGAGGCTGGCACAGCGATTAACTACCAGAGTACCTCGGCGTTCAGCGTCCTCTAGAAGTTGTGTTGTGTAGTAGAATTCCATATCGAAGGGCGGATCCTTTCGCATGAGGATGGCGTCCATAGTCGACAGCGATGCATCATATCGCTCGCCCAGGGAAAACCAGTTTTCATCGTTATCAAATACCGCCAGCGATCGCATCGAGGCCATTGTTTCGCCATCGCGTACGCTAAGGTCAGCTTGCTCGAAATAGATGAGTTGGTGACCAACAGCGGCTGCGGCTCGTAATAAGCCCAGGGTGGTGTCTTTTTTTGTATTGATTGAAGCAATCGGGTCCATTAAGACCCCAATTCGAAGTGCCATGTGCGTGTCACCTGTTTATGGATTGCGGTGCTAGATTGCGGTGGTCTAAGTCTCGGAGTCTGATGTGTGTAAAGCATGGGTTCAAGCGCTCATATCACCCCATCGTGCGCCTATGATACTCAAGGCTACTAAAGGAGCGGTTTCTGTCCGAAGAACGCGCGGTCCCAGGTGAAGACCATGAAATCCATGGTCCGACGCTAGACTTACCTCTGAAGGAGTCAGCCCACCCTCTGGTCCAATGAGCAGCGCGACATGCTTGGGCTCTATGTCGACAGGTTGACTCGTGATACTGGGGTCTAAGACGAATTTGCAGTCCGCCTCGATATTAGGCACCCACTCATCGAGGCTGATTGGTTCCTGTACCGACGGTATTATTGTTCGGCCGCTTTGTTCGCAGGCACTGATGATGCTGTTCTGCCAATGAATCTGTTTTTTTTGCCATCTTTCGATGGGGAGTCGAACATCGACACGCTGAGTCAGGATAGGTACGACTGAGGTAACGCCGAGTTCGGTGGCTTTTTTGATGGCCCACTCAAAGCGATCTCCTTTTGACACACCAAGCCCCAGTGTTGTCTGGACTAAGGGCTCCGTCTCAGGGTTTTCGCAAGACGTGATGAAAACGCTGACGGCGTTTTTTGAGGCTGACGCTACGGAGCCGAGATAGTCTTTGCCATCCCCGTTAAACACTCTGATGGGGGCGCCAACTTTGATGCGAAGTACACGTGCCAGATAGTGACTCGACCGCGCGTCCAGCTCACAGGGCGCATTAAGCGTTATTGGAAGTGAGGAGAAAACTCGGTAGCTGCGCATAGCGCTGCAGTTTAACAGCTACCGAGCCCAAGGTTTTAATATTTGTAGCTATCGTTCTTGAAGGGTCCGTCTACACCGACGCCAATATAGTCGCCTTGCTGTGTTGTAAGCTTGGTCATGACGCCGCCGAAGCCTTCAACCATTAGTGCAGCTACTTGCTCATCCAAATGCTTAGGTAGCACTTCAACTGAGATCGCGGCAGCCTTTTCATCGGCGGGAAGATCTGCAAATCGTTGCTCGTAAATATGTATCTGTGCCAATACCTGGTTAGCAAATGAACCGTCCATGATGCGAGACGGGTGGCCTGTGGCGTTGCCAAGATTGACCAAACGACCTTCGGATAAAAGCAACAAATGATCATTGCTGGCGCGGTCACGATAGATCTTGTGAACCTGTGGCTTAATCTCTTCCCACTCCCAGTTATCCCGCATGTAGGCCGTATCGATCTCATTATCGAAGTGCCCAATGTTACACACGACAGCGCTAGATTTGAGTGCCCGCAACATAGCCGCATTACACACGTCAACATTGCCTGTCGCCGAGCAGAGCAAATCGGTCTGACCGAGCAGCTGAGTATCAATACAGGCATCGGTCCCGTCGTTGACACCACCTATGTACGGTGAAACCACTTCGTAGCCATCCATGCAGGCTTGCATGGCGCAAATGGGATCACACTCGGTTACGCGCACAATCATCCCCTCTTGACGTAGTGATTGCGCCGAACCTTTACCGACGTCGCCGTATCCAAGCACTAAGGCACGCTTACCGGCTAGGAGGTGATCGAGTCCGCGTTTAATGGCGTCGTTCAGGCTGTGCCGACAACCGTACTTGTTGTCGTTCTTTGACTTAGTAACGGCGTCATTCACGTTAATTGCGGGGACTTTTAGTGAGCCTTCCTCCAGCATTTCATAGAGGCGGTGAACACCGGTTGTGGTCTCTTCCGTTATGCCGTGGATGCGCTCCAGCATTTCGGGATATTGCTCGTGCAACATGGCTGTCAGATCGCCGCCATCATCGAGAATCATGTTGGCTTCCCATGGCTTGCCATCTTTCAGGATGGTCTGCTCAATGCACCACTCGTACTCTGGTTCGGTCTCGCCTTTCCACGCAAAGACAGGGATGCCACATGCTGCGATTGCCGCAGCGGCATGATCTTGCGTGGAAAAGATGTTGCAGCTCGACCAGCGCACTTCGGCGCCCAAATCAACCAAAGTTTCGATCAAAACCGCGGTCTGAATGGTCATGTGAATACAGCCCAGAATCTTCGCACCCGCGAGTGGTTGCTCGCTACGCAGCCGCTCTCGTAATGACATGAGAGCCGGCATTTCTGTCTCGGCGATCGCGAGTTCGCGTCGGCCCCACTCTGCAAGCGTTATATCGGCTACTTTATAATCTGAAAATGTCGCTAAATCGATGGCGGTAGTCATGACAGCCTCCTGGTGTCTAAGTAACTTAAAGTCCCGCCGCAGCGCGCAGCGCGTCGGCTTTGTCGGTTCGTTCCCATGTGAAATCATCTCGCTCACGGCCAAAGTGGCCATAAGCGGCTGTAGGCTGGTAAATGGGCCGCTTGAGATCGAGCATATTAATAAGACCTTTCGGTCTGAGATCAAAGTGTGCCCTTACAAGGTCAATAATGCGTGCTTCTGGAATAGCGGCCGAGCCAAAGGTATCAATTGAAATCGATGTCGGTTCTGCGACGCCGATGGCGTACGAAACTTGAATTTCACATCGCTCAGCGAGACCTGCAGCAACAATGTTCTTTGCAACGTAGCGGCCCGCGTAGGCGGCCGAGCGGTCTACTTTGGATGGATCTTTCCCTGAGAAGGCGCCACCGCCATGCCGCGCCATGCCTCCGTAGGTATCTACAATGATCTTACGACCCGTCAGACCGCAGTCACCCATGGGTCCGCCGATAATGAACTGCCCAGTAGGGTTGATATGATATTGAGTGTCGGGCGTTAACCACTCGCTAGGCAAAACATACTCGATAATCTCTCGCTTGATAAACTCCCGCAAATCATCTTGGGTTATGTCGGGTGAATGTTGCGTCGACAAGACCACTGCATCAACGGACTCCGGTTTACCGTCCTTTGAGTAGCAAACGGAGATCTGGCTTTTAGCATCGGGTCTTAAGAAGTCGGCATCACCTGATTTACGGAGTTCTGCTTGTCGCTCAACCAAGCGGTGCGAATAGTAAATGGGAGCTGGCATTAAGGTATCGGTTTCATTCGTGGCGTAGCCGAACATAAGCCCCTGATCACCGGCTCCTTGGTTCGCTTCATCGGCTTCGTGAGTTCCCATGGCGATGTCCGCTGACTGCAGGCCAATAGCGTTGATCACTGCGCATGTGGCACCGTCAAAGCATACATCGGAGCTATCGTATCCAATGTCGCAAATCACTTTCCGCACCGTGCTTTCGATTTCGCCGGGTGTGACTGTTGCTGAGGACGTGACCTCGCCTGCAAGCACGGCCATACCTGTCTTCACTAGGGTTTCGACAGCGACTCGAGCGTTTGGGTCTCTCGATAGATACAAATCGAGTATGGCGTCAGACACCTGATCGGCCACTTTGTCCGGATGCCCTTCGGAGACAGACTCAGATGTAAAAAGTGTGTAGGAACTCACAGGCAATCCTCCCGTCAATAATCCGCACACTATATAAAGATATCTTTATATGTCAATGCTTACTATTTTGGGATGATTACACAATCCGGACAACACCCGTCGCTGTGCTGATAAGCAAAACATCCGCGGGTCGCTGAGCAAAAAGGCCGTTACAGACAGCGCCGGTCATATTGTTGATTTCGGCCTCCAGCTCACAGGGTGCATTGATCTCGAGGCCGCGGACGTCGAGGATACAATTGCCATTGTCTGTTATTACGCCCTCCCGCCAAATGGCGTGCCCACCGAGGCGGTTTAGATTTTCTTGGACGAGCGTTCGCGCCATCGGTATGACCTCCACAGGGAGAGGAAAAACGCCTAGCGTCCTTACCAATTTGCTCTCATCGGCGATACAAATAAATTCGGTCGCTTTCGCGGCTGCGATTTTTTCGCGGGTAAGTGCCGCGCCTCCTCCCTTTATAAGGCGGCCGTCTCGAGTCGCCTCGTCAGCACCATCCACGTAGACATCAACCCGCGCTACCTCATTGAGGTCCCTGACTTCGAACCCTAGTTCGCGAAGCAGTTTCGAGGATCGCTCTGAACTGGAGACGGTGGTGGTGATGCGCTCGCGAATGTTTGGCAGCTCGGTAATAAAGCATTCGGCGGTGCTGCCCGTCCCTATACCCAAGACAAGGTGACCATCATGCTCCTGGCTGATGCGGTTGAGTGCCTCTCTGGCGACGGCTTGCTTGAGTGCGTGAGCGTCCATAGTAGATCTCTCAAATTGCTTTATTGGTAGTTATGGCGTGGTAAAAACCTTCCCCGGGTTTAAGACACCATCCGGGTCAAAAATGGCTTTAACAGCCCGCATGGCAGCGATCTCGGATTCACTCTTCGTGTAAGCTAAGTAGGGCGCTTTTAGGGTGCCAACACCATGCTCCGCTGACACACTTCCCCCGAGGGTCTGTATCGCCTCAAAAATATCAATCGATACGGTATTACACCGTGCTTTAAATTCAGCGATATCGAGGTTTTCCGGCTTTAAAATATTCAAGTGTAGATTGCCATCGCCAATGTGCCCGTACCAAACTACCTCCCAATCTGGGTAGCGCTCGTGCACTACGGCGTCGACCGACGCTAGCAATATCGGTACTTTAGAAACCGTCGATGAAATATCGTTTTTGTAAGGTGTCCACCGCGTTAGGGTCTCAGATATATCCTCGCGCAATCGCCAAAGCGCGCGCGCTTGAGCGACACTTTGGCTCATCACTGCATCCTTAACCCAGCCCCGCTCCATGCAGTTCTCAACGGCCTCAAAAACATCAACCTCCGTCTGCTCATCGTTTCGCTCAAACTCGATGAGTGCGTAAAACGGTGTAACTGTAGCAAAGGGCCGAGCGACGCCCGCGTGCTCGACGACCTTGGTTACGGCAAGCTCTGAGAAAAATTCGTAGGCCAATAGTGGCGTAGCTGATTGGATACGCTCGAGTACCGCCATGATGGCGCTCATATCACTGAGCCCCAAAACCATCACAATGGGATCTTTAGGCGGGGCACACAACTTGAGGGTGGCTTCGACGATAAAGCCCAAGATACCCTCTGAGCCGATAAACAGGTGACGGAAATCCAATCCCGTATTGTTTTTTACAAGTCCTTTGTTCAATTCAATAATGTCACCCGCGCCGGTTACGACAGTCAGACCTGCGACCCATTCTCTTGTCATGCCGTAGCGAATAACGTTGATACCCCCGGCATTAGTCGCGATATTGCCACCAATTTGGCTGGAGCCGCTGGATGCGAAATCAACTGGATAGAACAAGCCTGCTGCAGAGGCGGCCTCTTGAATTTGTTGCGTGATCGCGCCCGCACCGACGGTGATCGTGCGGTCGATCAAATTGACGTCCGAGATTGTGTTCATCTTGTCAAGCGACACGACGACTTCGCCATTTGCAGCCACCGCGCCGCCACTGAGACCGGTTCTTCCACCTGACGGAACCAACGCCAACTTGCGATTCCGAGCGTGGTGAACAATTGCCGCGATTTCTGTGCTCGATCGTGGAAAAACAATTGCTGTGGGTGCGGGAGAGGCGAACCGCGTCCAATCTTGTCCGTAGCTCGCTAGCATTGAGGGGTCCGTTGTTACTTGCTCTGGCGAGAGGACATCGATTAACTCCGCCACAACGTTTGTCGATGAAATAGTCACACAGGATCCCTTTGACGCGGAGTCTGTAATGTTATCATCCGCGCCCCCCACTATGACACCGGTCCACGCTCGCCAATGACACAAAAATCGTTACCAAAGTCGAAAATTAAGTTCTTGCTCCTGGAGGGGGTTCATCCCAGCGCTGTAGAGGCGCTTTCTAAAGCGGGCTATGACAATGTTGTGACGTTTGCAAAGGCGCTGCCGACTCAAGACTTGTTGGCAGAAATCAAAGATGCCCATTTTGTCGGTATTCGGTCTCGGACTCACCTGAGCCAAGAGGTAATTGACGCCGCAGAGCGCCTCGTGGCCATTGGCTGCTTTTGTATCGGCACCAATCAGGTTGATTTAGTGGCGGCGGCACGCAGGGGTATTCCTGTCTTCAACGCCCCTTTTTCCAATACCCGAAGCGTTGCGGAACTGGTCATGGCAGAGGCCATTTTATTGCTTCGAGGCGTACCACAACGAAGTGCTGCCGCGCACAGAGGCGAGTGGCAAAAAACAGCCGTTGGCTCTCATGAGTGCCGGGGAAAAACGCTGGGTATCGTTGGCTACGGCAACATCGGCATGCAGCTAGGTGTTATTGCCGAAGGTCTAGGGATGAAAGTTATTTATTTTGATGTGCAATCAAAGTTGCCATTGGGTAATGCGCAGCCCAAGGCAACATTAATCAGCCTGTTGGCGGAGGCGCATGTCGTTAGTTTGCATGTTCCGCAGCATGCCAGCACGGAGTTACTAATAGGTGAAAAAGAGATCGCCGCACTGCGCCAAGGTGCCATGGTGATTAATGCCTCACGCGGGAATGTGGTCGATCTTGACGCGCTTGCTGAGGCTCTGAAATCTGGGCACGTTGGTGGTGCAGCCATTGATGTATTTCCAGTCGAGCCTCGCTCTAACAATGACGAGTTCGTCTCGCCTTTGCGAGGTCTGGACCAGTGCCTCCTTACGCCTCATATTGGAGGATCGACCGAGGAAGCTCAGGAAAATATCGGCGTCGAAGTCGCCGAAAAACTCAGCCATTACAGCGACAACGGCACGACTATATCGGCTGTCAACTTTCCCGAGGTGGCGTTGCCAGCTTATGACGGTAAGCACCGCTTACTCCACGTGCATCGCAATACACCAGGGATCATGAGCGCGATTAATCAGGTGTTTAGTGATAACAATGTGAATGTCAGTGGCCAATACCTTCAGACATTGGGTGAGATGGGTTACGTCGTGATTGATAT
>ERZ802819.471-NODE-471-length-26829-cov-15.6257_pt1 | contig 26829 bp, 37 predicted proteins | sample MGYA00345647_ERZ802819 | MGnify/ENA primary metagenome ERZ802819 (study PRJEB30503, sample SAMEA104212355) | marine metagenome | biome: Westerlies Biome; feature: [SRF] surface water layer (ENVO:00010504) within the epipelagic zone...; material: water...
GGCCTGTGGAGTTCACCATCAACGTCATTCCCAGGGATGGAACGCCCCAACACATCCTTCAACGCATGGGTCACCTGGGCACGCTCTGGCGCCAAAACCTGGCTCGTCTGCTCAACAACCCAAAGCTCTTGCAGTTCGACGCCGTTGGTGTGTTCCTCACAGGAAGCAAGCTGAACGACATCCGCATCGCCCTCGAACGGCACCAACAACGACCCAAGTTGTTTTGTGGATTTAATGGCGTTGTATTGGAGCACTTTGTTGAAGGCATCAGCTGGCGCTTGGGTTACGACCTGATTTGCCTGAGTGGTCCGCGCGACCGCGATGCCCTGAACCAGCTGGTGGCCAAAACCCCCTTCGCGCAGCAGCAGACGGTGCTGACGGGACTCCAGCGCAATGGAACGATCGAAGCGCTCAGCCCCGCAGGGCAACGGCCGAAACGGCTGGTCTTTGCAGAGCAAGTCGTGATGCCCTCCTCCGCCAGGGATCGAGCGGAAATGGTGAAAATTTTGGCGGAGTTGGCAATCCGGTCACCCAACTGGGAGGTGCTGATCAAACCCCGGATTACTCCTGGTGATGCGACGTTTCACGACGTAGACACCCACATCAGCACCACCCTGAGCCAAACCCTGGGAGTTCCGCCGGTCAACTTGAAGCTCGACTACCGCCCTTTACCCGACTTACTGCGCAAAGCGCCTCTCATGGCAACGATTTCATCGACGGCATTTTTTGACGCCCTGGACTTCGGCTGTCGTCCGATCGCAATGAACGATCTCGGACTCCACGCCAGCCATGGCAGCCATGTTTTTGCCGGCAGCGGTGTCTGGCGTTCCCTGCGAGATGTTCCGAATCTTGATGAACTTGAACAAGAGCATCCAGAGCCGAATCCTGAATGGCTGAACTGGATGGGGTACAGCGAGCGCTATGGCGCTGGGGATTTATTCGAAGCCCTAGAAAACCTCAAGCCAGCCAGCACAACAGGCATCACCCACTGTGGCTATCCAACCAATACCCAGTCCAGTTTCAATCAACTCAGGGTTGGAGCAGAAGCGGCGATTTGTACCGGCGATTGGCGAGGAGCCGCTGACTTGCTCACTCAGGCCGCACAAATGCGCCCACAACACCGAGGGGTAGCGCGTCGCGTTGCAGCCGTGTCGTGCCAAAACCCCTTGCTGCGAAGGATTGGGCTGATCCTGTCGTATCGAGATCTGGGGTAATGTCAGCGCTGGACTGAACTCGAGGGGTTTAAGCGAGCACGGTGAAAGGCATCCTGATTGAACGCAATTTCACCCAGTTCGTTGTCTTTGCAGAAGACAGCATTCTTTCGGCGCTCAGCAAGATCACAGCCAACCAGTCGAGGCTGATCTTCGTGGTGTCCGAGAGCGGCATCCTCCAAGGTGTTCTCACCGACGGAGATTTTCGACGCTGGATTGCAACGTGCGGAGAGATCGACCTCAACCGTCCTGTAACCGCAGCAATGAATCCAAGCTGCCGGTCAGCTTCGGAAGGCAGCTCAACGGCTGAGCTAGCCGCACTGCTGAATTCCAGAATCATTGCGCTGCCCTTACTCGACAGCCACGGACGCATCGTGGCTGTGGCACGGCTTGGGACTGGCGCACTACAACTTGGCCAGCACCCCATTGGGGAAGAACATCCATGTTTTGTGATTGCAGAAATTGGCAACAATCACAACGGCGATATCAACACCGCACTGCAACTCATTGATGCAGCCCATGCCGCTGGAGCGGATTGCGCAAAATTCCAAATGCGCGACATGGGGCAGCTGTACAGCAATTCAGGAAAGAGCAGCGATATGGCGTCCGACCTCGGGACGCAGTACACCCTCGATCTTCTCGAACGATTTCAACTCAGCGATGACGAGTTGTTCCATTGCTTTGATTACTCAGCCAGCAAAGGACTGGTACCGCTGTGTACCCCCTGGGATCAAACAAGCCTGCAGAAGCTGAATCAGTGGGGGATGGAAGGCTTCAAAGTTGCATCTGCTGATTTCACAAATCACGCCTTAATCACTCAACTTGCAGCCACTGGAAAGCCTCTTATTTGCTCTACCGGAATGGCATCAGAACTAGAAATTCGTTCTGGCATACGCCACCTTCAGAAAGCAGGAGCCAACTATGTTTTGCTGCACTGCAACTCCACATACCCAACCCCTTTCAAGGACGTCAATCTTCGCTATTTAGAACGACTACGTGAATTAGCAGATGCGCCTGTTGGATATTCAGGCCATGAGCGGGGCATCGAAATCCCTCTGGCGGCAGCAGCACTAGGAGCCGTGGTGATTGAAAAACACATCACACTCGACAGGGGGATGGAAGGCAACGATCACAAAGTGAGCCTTCTTCCGGATGAATTCAGCCAAATGATTCTTGGCATCCGCCGTGTTGAAGAATCCATGGGACAAGGCGGCGAGCGGAGTATTAGCCAGGGCGAAATGATGAATCGCGAAGTACTCGCCAAGAGTCTTGTGGCATCCTGCGACATCGATGCCGGAACCACAATCACAGAGGCGATGGTGCGAATCCAAAGCCCTGGGCAAGGGCTGCAACCCAACCGACTTCACGAATTAGTTGGCCAAAAGCTTCCGATCAGCAAAAAGAAAGGCGATATTTTCTTTCCCTCAGATCTTGAAGAACAAGCTTCTAAACCGCGTGCATTTAATTTCGTGCAACCCTTTGGTTTACCTGTTCGTTATCACGACATCAGTACATTTTCAGAAGTAAGCAATCTGGATCTTGTTGAAATTCACCTCAGCTACAAAGACCTCGAAGTTGATCTCGATTTAGTAATACCCGAGAAACAACCCATGGGGCTTGTTATCCACGCCCCTGAATTATTTGCCGGTGATCACACGCTCGATTTATCGACTGCCGACAATAACTACCGCAACCATTCCATTCAGGAACTTCAACGGGTCATTGACATTTCAAAAGATCTTCGCAAACGCTTTAAATGCGATGAGCCCGTTCTTCTTGTCACCAATGTGGGCGGCTTCTCTGAGCACCATCATCTCGACGATCAGGAAAAGCGCCCCCTACGTGATCGATTAATCCAAAGCCTCAACAAGATATCGACAAACAATGAGGTTGAAATCATCCCTCAAACAATGCCACCATTCCCATGGCATTTTGGTGGACAGCGATATCACAATCTTTTTGTTGATGCCGACTTCATTCGCGCCTTTCACAACGACACCGGAATGCGTGTGTGTCTTGACGTATCCCATTCAAAATTAGCTTGCACCCACTTGGACGCATCATTCAGTGAATTCTTGAAAAAAATTCTACCGTTCACTGCACATTTACATCTAGCAGATGCGCAAGGAGTTGATGGCGAAGGGCTCCAAATCAAAGAGGGTGAAATTGATTGGATCGAGCTTTTCAACCTAATCAACCTTCACTGCCCAAAGGCATCTTTTATTCCTGAAATCTGGCAGGGTCACAAGAACCGTGGCGAAGGAGCCTGGTTAGCACTTGAGCGCCTAGAACATTACTCCTCAGCCAGTAAAAATAGTGCTTCTGTCGCGTGAGCCAACTCAAACCTAAGCAAATCATTCTGCATTGCGGTTTACACAAAACCGGAAGCACCTATCTACAACGCAATTTCAAGAGCAAGCGCGAGACTTTGCTGAGCCATGGAATTTTATACATTGGACCAACAACGTTTAAAAAACAATTTCGCCATCTTTGGAAACACCTTCAATGGGAAAAATCAAAGACGGAGCCTTCCCAGAGACTGACGGAGCAAACGCTAAAAGCTTTAATGCAAGAAGCAGGACCAACCCCAGACCGGATTCATACAATCTTCGTATCTTTCGAAGCTATTTTCGGAACTCTGCGAGCGGGCTTGATTCAGAAAAATCGTAAAAAAAACTCAAATTGTGAAAACAAATTAGGCCTTTATAGGTACAGCAAAAGAAGAATTAAACGATTAATGCGATGGCTCGAATGTACACTCGGAACAGAAGAAATTGATTGGACTATCTGCTTTGCGAGCAGGCACAGAGTGGACTTCATTCGTTCATGCCATATTCAGTTAATCAAAGAAGGGCACGAGATCACAAACCTAAGCAATGAAGAATTTACGCAGACCTCCAATTTTTCATATGCAGATCCAAGTAAACTAATCGATGAATTAAGCAGCCTGAAAAAAAATAGAAAGATTAATATTCTTCCCTTCAGTTACGACCACAATAGTGATCGATCAGATCCGACTATTTATCTAAACAATTTCATCAATCTCGTTTTGCCAGAACAGGCAGAACAGATTCGATCTACTCTAATCAGCGAAACAAATTCAAAGAATCTCCACAAAAATATTAATCCTGGGATCAGCGAACGAGGGCTTGACATTGCAAGACAAGCACGACCCCTATTCACGAAACAAGAATGGAAGTTGTTTCGTAAATTCTTAGAAAAAAACTTTATCAAGAGCATTTAATCCATGGCACAACCTCATCACTTCATTCGAATGAAGCAGTGCAAGCTGCTCTATGGACGCGTACCAAAAGCTGCAAACTCCTCGATCAAAGCTGCCTTATGTCGGCTGCTGAGCGAACGACCACCTAAAGGAACAAAAACCACATCAGACAAATTCTGGCAACATGAAACAAATAATGAAACCGAATTAATCACTTTACGCAAGGCTCGTAAATATCGACGAAGTCACTTTAGCTTCAGCTTTGTACGCAATCCCTTTGATCGCCTGATCGCCGCATACAACAACAAGGTCGTCGAAATAGAAGAACCACCCCTGCCAATGCAGCACATGGGCATTCATCACGATATGTCATTTGAATCATTTCTCGACGTCTTGATTGATACCCCCATACACCGATATGACGTTCATGTCTTGCCACAAAGCCATTTGCTATGCCTCGGACGACAGGTGATTCCAAAATTCGTCGGCCGAGTCGAACAAATCGATGAACATTGGAGCATTCTCCGAGACATCCTGCTACGACAAGGTATCGATGTCATGGAATCGCTGCCTCAGAAGAATGTACGCCGGAGCGAGAAAAGCGGTTTACAAATGTATTTCCATAATGACGCACTAATTGATAAAGCTCTTCGACTTTATGGCGACGACGTTAATCTATTTTATAACGATACGAGCATTGACAACCTGATTAATAATGCACCACTACCGCACATAACACCGTTGCAATCACGCTCCCTAAAACTAACAAGCTGGCTTCGGAATTATGTTTTCAATCGCTGAGACAGAAAGCTGGCTTAACGATTTACGTTGTTATCGAGCCATCAAAAGTAGCATTGATGGTCGGCACGACCACATTGCAAAGGCCTATCAACAACAATGGCCTAACTTCATCATTATTGGATCAGCTAAGTCTGCCACTACCACGTTGGCAACCGTGCTTGGCAAGCACCCAGACATCCAAATCAGTGCATCGATGGAACCGAAGTTCTTCGGCCGAAATTACAGACGTGGTTGGGAATGGTACGGGCAGCAATTCCCCGGTGGAGAACATTATCTCCTGCGTGGGGAAGCAAGCACGATGTACACCTCCTCTTACCGCTCCTATCAGCACACACCACAACTCATCCGCCACCATCTCGGAATCATTCCGCTGATTTATCTCGTACGTCACCCCCTGAGGCGCATTGAATCCCATTGGCGTCATTGGCGGGGGAGAATCAATCATTGCCCACCCTTTCACCAACTCCTGAAGTCAAAGGTATTGAAGCAACGGGTAGTAGAGGGATCGTTTTACCACAAGCAACTCATGCGTTACCGCCAGTGGTTTCCCGCCGAATCAATTCACTGCCTGTCGACAGAAGAACTCACCGCACATCCCATCAAGAGCCTGAATGCCGTTTTGAAATTTCTGGGCCAACCCGCCAACGCCTCTTCACTCCTTGTCAAGGGATCATTACCTCTAACAAATCCAGCGGGATCAAAGGGACGACGCAATATTGAGCCTCCCCAATGGACAGCTGAACTAAAAAAGCGGACGATTGACCTCATTCAACCAGATAGCGAAGAGTTTTTGAAAACAATTTACTGGCCAAAGGATACATGGCAATGGAACTAATCCAGACTTAGAATACTGCAAACAACTAACATATATCGCCACAAAACTACGCCGCTAAAGATTTATTTATGGCAGTGAGCCCTAAACCGATAGGAAGGGTTGGTCGCGGCATGCTTCGTTTTACGACCAGAAACTCTTTTTCTCCACATACGAAATGAAGATTGCTTCATTTCTTTTCGCATAAGCTCTATGACTTCTTTTTCAGAAAGACCAAACTGATACTGAATCGCCTCAAACGATGTGCGATCTTCCCATGCCATTTCGATAATACGATCAATTGCTATAGGCTGTAAGTTATCCATTGAAAGAGATCAAAAATACATAAATTTAAAAGGTGTTAACTCAATAGGCAAATATTGAAACAGATAAAGACTGGCCAAAACAATATGATATGGAGAGTTCAGTTATATCAACTGAAAATAAATTAAACTGAACTCATGGAGCAGAGAATCGAACATAAATGATTGATCAAGCAGGTGCTGCTTCAGACTCACCAAGCTCGGGAAATTTGACAACAAGCAAGTCTTCAGACGTGATGTCGCCGTTTTGATCAAGAAGCTCTGGATGAGTCGTGATTAGGCCTGTGCGGTCCTGACGCCGTGACAATGAAGCAGCTCCATTCATGTTGAATCCGAGAGTCATCATGCGGAATGCCTGAACAAGGAGGAAGACAAATAGCGCGGCAAATACGATTGGGAAAAGGAATGACAACATCGGATCAACCCTCCCGCTTTGCGACAGGGACATCGGTTGGTTGAGCCAACACGTAAACGACACCCGTTGTCAGAACTGCCGTTACAGCAATCAAAGCGAGGATGGCAGAGGAGTAGTCGCCCATAACAGAACCTTCTTATGAAGAAACGTTACGCGATTTTGCGAACATCCGTGGACCCTGGAGCCGAGTTCACCAAAAGCAGAAAGCCGGAAAACTACTGGGTCGCGGGAAGACGCGTCGATCACTGGAACCCTGAAGGAAGATTTCTTGTTCTTGCGCGACGGATGGCTAAGTACATCAACGGGTAGTTCTATTGAAGTTAGAGCACTACAACAAGAAGAGAGATTGTGGACGCGTCATGGGAAAAGCTAAAAAGCTGTCGACCGAAACCAACGATCAGTTGATCAATTCACTCATTGGGCTCGCAGCCATCTTTGTGTCATGTGCCATCTGGTGGTCCATTGCCCCTCAATGGCTTACAAGCACCTGGCAAACCTTTTAAGCCGCCAGCGGTAGTTCGTCTGATAACACCAGCGGATAATTGGGCCTTGGACCAACCTGCCCAAGGGCAATGGCTCGGGCCCGTTCATATAGAACGCTGTCGATCTCGCCGGCGACCTCCAGATCAACAGCAATCCTTGCCCAGTTGTTGATTTCAGCCTGGTCCACAGAAATAGGGCTCATTGCTGAGAATTACAAGGACAACGGAAGAGATGCGCAAGGAGAAGTCAGCATCACCAAATCATTTTTGTAGCGCGTCATTGCTTTTTCAGCACTTTCCAAGCCACGTATCCCGCACCACTAAGAAAAACAAGAGGCAAAACAGCCTTCACGAAGCCGAGGGCAATCCAAACCACAAGGATCCCAACACCAAAGCCAACACCAGTTTTTTTGACCATTGCCTGACTCTCATCAGTCATGGTGGACCACTTGGGGAGAGGCATGTCGAAAATAAACAATGAAATCGATACCCAATCTTGTCGAACTTGAGGGCAAAAAGCCAGTCCTTACGGTATTAGGAACAGTTAGAAACCCACTGAGGTGATCCAAATGGATTTAGTTATCTGTGGGTGTAATCAAATAAAAGAATGAGACGTGATCGGAACGCATTCATCATCTTCACCAATCAACTGGACAAGTTGAATGTCTACAAAGGCTTGCGTTAGGGCCAAAATCTGAAGGACATAGCAGTCAACAGCCTGACCCAAATCATCAAATGATTCGACAATGACAGAACTTTCGCCGTCGTCAACACGAACTTGATACTGCATCAAAACGGTTTACGAAGGCGTACTGAAAAGACTCGTGAAAACTGGATGCCCCTTGAACAGGTGCTATTGATCGAACAACAGAGAGGACATCGAAAACAAACCAGGAACAATGTTTTGTTAAGAAGCTGAAAACTATTAATCAGCGTGAAAACAAATTATTCGCTGCAACGTTCTTCTTCCGCTAATTCCCGTAAAAAACGACGGCGTTGAGGAGATTCATATCCGGTGAGTTGAGGGGCGATGGATTGGCTTCCAGACTGTTTGATCTCCCTTCTGGCGGTGAGGTCTGTTTTGTTCATGTGGTCGTTTTTATCGGTTCTCGCGCAGTGGACCCTTTTCTTGAGGATTCTTTGGCGTATCGACAATCATACATATCTTCGACTTTTTAGCAAGAACACGGCCTAACGCACTGGAGGCAAACATCGCCTCCAGCCAGCGGCTTGCATCCTTTTCCACTCCATAACCGCGCTATCCCTGAGCATGCGCCGACGCGCCTGCGGGATTGGGTAGTCAGGTTTTCTCCATCGGAAAGTCCGAATGGTGACCCAAGGAGCTTGGGTCGACGGATCATCAGCGCTGAACTCACAGACCAACCCCTGCTGTTCATTCACGAGCCAACCTTCACCATCTTGAGGATCGACAGGCTTGCTCGGGTCATCTGATTGCTTCCACATCGAGGAAGTCTGGCGACCAAAAACTTAAAATTGAAGCGATGCAACGGAATACCAATAAATCCCAGTCAACTTGGCTTAATCGACTTAGGTGCCTGGAGATTAGCGATTAAATAGCAAAGACATCATTCAACGCTGCTTTTTGGACAGAATATAATGATATCGAAAGCTATTATTTTACTGTGACTAAAGAAGCAAGTTTTAATTCGAGAATAAATCCAAGACGCTTATTCATGAAACTGATCAACGAATAACTGCTACATCTGACTTAAGAAGAACCAATTAACAATCATAAACTGTTGCCTAATCGGCTCAATATCCCCGTTCCTTGTAAAGCTGAGCTGCCGAAGCATCCACGTATGCATTGACTTTTTTCAAGAAGGCAATCAAACGTTCTTTGATTTTGCTCATTTTACAAACACAGGGAATACCAAAACAACGCTGATACCAGGATCAACATCGAATTTCGTAAAGCAATGACAACAGCGTCTGACAACCGTGACCGACTGGAAATCACCAGATGCCCAGTTCGAGCCAAAACAACCCAATCAGAGACATGGAAGCGATGGTGATCGAAATCCACTGATCTTTGAGAACGCGAGTCATAACCGTGTCGATAACAAACCAGTCAACCTGCTAAAACCACGCTCCGCCACCCCCGCCTTCAACAGAATTCACAACTGAGGACTTTGAAAATCATGGTCAACACCCCATAAAACATCACACAACTCGATTCATTTCAAATACCAGAGCAACAAGATGCTCATTGAACAAAGGCCAGTATCGATGGGTGTAGTATCAGCAAAGGATCATTCACCAATTATTTCAAACCTAAAGAGCGACAACAACAACACATTGACTTTTGAGCAGCTAAAGCTTTGTGCTGAAACAATCAGATCGATAAAAGAATCAGGATATCTGTCACCAACACCAATACAGGCTCTAACGATTCCGGAGGTACTCCAGGGCAAAGACATTATGGCATCGGCCCAAACTGGCACGGGAAAAACTGCGGCTTTTATTTTACCTATTATTGAGCTACTTAGAGCGGAAGATAAGCCAAAACGATACCAAGTTCACTCTCTTATTCTCACGCCAACAAGGGAGTTAGCTGCACAAGTTGAGGGCAGTGCGAAGGCGTATACAAAATATCTAGCCATGCGATCTGATGCCGTTTTTGGTGGGGTTAGCATTCGCCCGCAAGTCAAACGCCTACAAGGCGGGGTCGACATTCTTGTAGCGACACCAGGCCGTTTACTCGATCTGATCAATCAGAAAATGATCCGATTTGACAATCTCAAAGTTTTAGTTCTTGATGAAGCAGACCGGATGCTTGATATGGGATTTATTAGGGACATCAAGAAAGTAATTGAGTTCCTACCCAAAAACCGCCAAAATATGATGTTTTCGGCAACATTTAGCACCCCAATCAAAAAGCTTGCCCTCGGATTACTCAACGATCCTGTTGAAATCAAAGCCTCAGTACAAAACCAAGCCGCTCCCACAATTGAACATCTTGTTCATCCTTGCGACATGGCACGCAAAGTCGACTTGCTCTGCCATCTCATCAAAACCAACAAATGGAAACAGGTTCTTGTGTTTGCACGAACCAAACATGGTGCCGATAAAGTCGTCAAAATTTTGTGCCATCAACACATGAGGGCATCAGCCATTCACGGAAATAAAAGCCAAGGAGCAAGAACCAGGGCACTCGAAGGATTTAAAAATGGAGACGTCAAAATATTGGTTGCAACAGATATTGCCGCTCGGGGTATTGATATACATCAACTGCCATATGTGATCAATCTTGATTTGCCAAATGTCGCGGAAGACTATGTTCATCGCATAGGACGAACAGGTCGGGCCGGTGAGGCTGGACATGCCATTTCTTTAGTTGCAGCGGAAGAAGCCTTGTTACTCAAGGCGATTGAAAAGTTTATAGGCAATCCACTCCCAAAAGTTGATGTTGTCGGATTTGAACAGAAGATTTTGAAAGCTGAACCGCTGAAGCAAGGCGGTCAACGGCAACGCCGACCTTCTCAAACAGCACGCCCGGGTCAAAAGGCAAAAACTAACCCTGCCTCCTCACAACAACGAAGAAGTGACTGGAGAAGGTCATCGAATCGATCAACACAGGGAGAGAGGAGAACACGACAACGCTGACTTATGACATAGACGCCAGCATCAGCCCCTAAACAATGGACAGGCGAAATTTTCTAATCCATTGATGGCATGGATGTTATGCCCCACGGATTGATATCTCACATAGCCACAGACGATCATCAGAGTCACACCAACTGGATTAGAGCGAACAAAAATACATCACGCTGATTGTTTGTAGTCGGTTTCCGCTTCTCGACGTTCAGCACAACACTGCATACACATACAAACGTAATCAGCATCGATACCGATAAAGCCTCCACCTCGCCAGTGGGTATGCAACGTTCCAGGAAAGAGACGAGCCAATTCTTCATTAGAAGCGGCCATTCACCCAACCGCAAAAAACAACGGTCCCCAGGCTCAGCAACAACGTGATCGCCTGGCGCTTTAAGTCGACAGGATCCGAAGGATGGTTGGCGTAGGCCTCATTCGACACCTCGTCTAATGGCATAAGTGACATAGGTCTGGCGACAGTGATGGAGAAGGGTGAAAACCCAGGACGGCCTTAGCCACTGGCTCATGCGAGCGTCTAAGACCAGTCGAGTCAATGGGTCATCTCTCCTAGTGGAGAGCAAACTGAACATCTCGACGAACGGCAGCCAAGGATTTTGCAGCTAGACCGTCACATGCTTGCGCAGCGCGATGGTTTTTTCTTTTAGGTTGAACCCACTTGTGGGCTAAAGAAATGACTGATCAGTCGCAGACTGCCATTTGGCCAGCTTTACTGCCAACGTTCCTTTTCTTTGGGGGCTTGGCCTCCGCAGCACTACTCACACAACTCATCGGGTAAGCCCCACACTTCAGACATCCAACAATGCGTCGATCCACCGCCATCTCTTCAAGACCGGATCAACGGAAAGACAAAAGCTAAAGCAAATATAATTACCTATTTTCAAAATAATAAGATTGGGAAACTATTTTAATTGTTCTGTTTAAATTTGCCAGAAATAAACGGAGGGAAGCATGTCTGGCCAATCAAAATCTCCAGCCTGTTACTTACGTTGGACCGTCCAAAAAGTCGCCGACAGAATGTATGCCGTAGCGGCAACAATCGACGGAATTGAGTACGACTTTGTCGGGAATTACAAGTCGATTCGTGATGCTCAAAAGGCGGGTCGCCGTTACGCGACAGACCTCATGCATAACTCGATGTCCGGGGGACAGCTGGCCTTCAAATAAGGCTCTATCTCGTACCAGAATTGGCGACTATAGCCATCGCGATAAAAGCTGTATAAGTTGGACCCAGCCTTAGTGCTGGGTCTTTCATAAGGCCAACACATCACCATATTGGCGACATAACACGCTCATTCTGCGTGAAAAGTGAATCTAAAATTCTCATTCAAGACTGGCTGCAAGATAGTTCATTCATTATCGATAGAGCCATGGCCTCGTTATCCCTTGTGGAGCATCCTTCCATATTCCAATCCGCGATTGACGAGCTTGATCCTCTATCAAAAGCAGCTTTGGGCCATCACAGTGAGATTCATTCGCTTGATACACAAAAACCAACCCAAGACGAATTAACTCCTCACCAATATCGATTCCACCAAGAGTGAAAACATTAGCCACAAGCCGACCATACTGATCATAATTAATCGGCTGGACTTTGATACTTGAATGACTAGGTAAAAGACCAATTAATGTGTTTCTAGCAATTCGTCCATGGGGAGCCTGGCCTATCTCAGGTGCATCGATACAAGCCAGACGGATCTTGGTTTGCTTGCCTTGAATCCTTGCAATCACACTGTCTCCATCAATCACACGCAGGAGGGTGGAGGCCTCTAGTTGCAGAGGACAAACAACCAAAATGAGTAGGCCAATCGCAATTTTTGGCTTCATCATCAACCTTTTTCCCAGAGCTTGAATACGAGAAAGCTTCCAGGTGCCGCGATCAGCAAAGCTATAAACGGCAACATCAAAAGTTGCGCCACGACGTTGAGATCGCCAAGCTGGCTGGTCAGCCAGTTGCACGCACGAATACCAGCGATGAGATACAGCCCACCGAAGGCGATGGTCCATGCGAACTTCTGAAGGTCAGTCATCAGCCGTTACCTGATTGATCTGGTTAGAACAGTTAGACGTTGAGCACAAAATCCAATGAAGTTTGACCCGATGAATGCTGAACCGATGGGAACTCTCATTCTCGACGGTAAGCACAAGCCCTTCCATGCGCTTGCATGTCCGCTACAACCTCAAATTAAACAAGTCAAAAAGAGTAGATGAGGTCCGAACAGACTGCGGACAAAAAGCGGCAAGGACGTAGCGGTCCGTCAATCACCATGGATGTTCCCAAGACGTCTTGCTAATGAAGGCTCAACGTCTTGATCACTGCCTAGGACAAAGCCTGTCAAATCCATCCAAAAGCTTCACCAAGTTGGCTCAGCTATCCATCGCTTGGTCGTCAGTCCACAGAGCTCAAGGCCTCTCAAATGATCTTGCGCCTCCCATAGGCCTAGAAACTCCAAACAGACACCCTCAGAGAGGCAAATAAGGAACTTTCCGTCCTGCGTCTGCTGGATAGGCACCTCGCCACATGGCAGTTTGATTTCTTCGATCATTTGAGTATCAATTTTATATTATTTTTGTCGGATCAAACTTTTGATTGTGCATCAAATGACACCTAATTAAACTTATGTGGAAATGAACTTATTGGCTAATATTTAATCGCGGTCTTCTTGCGAGAATCGATAGGTTCTATTCACATGACAGCTTGCTCATGCCAAGCAATGAGGTTGATAACTAACTCACGACAAGCCCTGTCTAACGACAGGGCTTGATCAAATCCTCTTGCACTAAAAACGGAGTATTCACTTCTAGCCCAGTGCGTTGGACTAAGCCAACGCAATGATGGAGTAAAGCCCAGAGAGTTGACACCGATCATTCTTGTACAGATGAACAAGAATATGCAAGAACTTTCCTAACTTGCGACCGCAGAGAAAGCCACAATCGCAACGACACGGGTCACTTCAATCAGGCCAGCGATTGTTAGAACGGTAGCAATCTTGGTAACAATCTTAGGTGGCCGACCACCAGACCATGCCATCGACATTTCCATGTATTCCAGATCACTTCCATTCGGGAATACAATATTATTATTGGGTTGCGATGAGAATGACTGATTCAATTGACTCGCTACACCAATCGCCTTGTCCGAGTAGGCATAACCTAGCGACATGGCGGCTGTACGATTAAATGTAACCTGGGGAGCACCAGCAGATGACTTCCATGAACGCATGTATGGAACCGTATGCTTACCAAACGTTTCCAAATACTCAGCAGAATCAACCATTGCATCTATCACAGCTCCATGCCCAGATTCGGCCTGGAGAGCAATAAATTTAGAAATTTCCAATTGGCTATAAGGGACCCTGCCAAGCAGATGCTTAAAATCCAGCTCAATAGTCCGCATTGGAGAACAGTTGGCATAAAAATTACGCTGATAAAACTCCGATTTTGCGATCCCTTTTACAAAGTCTTTAATGGCTATTTCACCGTTTAAAAGCTGGGATTCCAACTCAACTGAACGCTCATAATCCATGAGATGAGCATTGCCATATACATGGGCATAAGCAGCCTCGATAGCCTTTTGGCAAGCTTCAACGGAAGAATCAGCAAGCTCTCCTCTTGGCACTTTGGTCTCACATTCCTCATGTAGCCTTGGCCCCATGGGAAGACTCAGTTTTTCACAGCTAGCCTGAAGGAACTCAGCGCTCGTGGATGCGATTTTGATCGGTGAATTCCGATCAAACTTAGACGGATCACTTGTGGTGCGTTCTCCACCAAACTTCGTAATTATCGACTGAGAAGAGATCATTAACCACTTAGATTAAAGCAAAATTAATAATACTGTATTTCTTAAATATGCAAGGAAGAGAAAACCGCGTTGCAAGCAAAAAGAAGATAAAGACATACATGTTTACGCAAATAACGCCCAAGAGTGACTATTTTTTAAGCAGTATGATCACATTTTGCTTTTCATATAGAAAAAAAACAAAGTGTCTTAGACGCGAAAAATTCGTGCACTAGAAAGCCAGTCACGCCACTTCGATATGACCTGCAAGCAATGATTCAGACGTTGGGTCGTATGAGACAACTCAGACAGATCGATGAAAGGGCCTCTCTAGCCGCCCCGATGCTTGCCATAACAACGCGAAGCAACGAACTCAATAAGACAAAACCCACAACCCAACTCGGCTTTAGTCTCAAACTGTTGAGCAGAGCTCATAACAACCCAGGACAATCAGCTGAAACAGGGTGGATCAAAAAGCAGCGGCATCAGCCAGAGGCTCATCGTCCACCTTCAAGTGAGTCAGGACGCAACGTGTCGTGCAAACCTGATCAGAGAGGTCGCATTCGCTGATGCAGACAAAGTATTCATCAATCGCCTGCCATCGCTCAAAGATGCTGTTGTGACTATGTTCTCCTTTAATTGAATGCATTTTATTCCGGCAGCTTTGAGATATTTATGACGAGTTTCTTTCGACGTCAAGCATCACATTACGCAGGATAAACTACCTAGGAATAATTAACCAGCCAGAAAGAATCATTCTCACCATGCAAAATCATGAGTTTCTATAGAGATTATTTGTCGCAGAAACTATTCTGGGATCAGGTTGATAGTGGGAAGGCCAACAGAGCTGTGTTAAGTACCTATTGACTCTCAATCTGAGAAGAGTAGATACAAGTCAGTCGAAAGGAACGTCATGATGACAATCTGCTCAGGCTTCTTTGACTGCTGCCTTCCCATTGACTTGGGAGAAAAGGCCAACAGATCCGAAGCAACGAATGCATCACAAGCGATGAAATCTCAGCACGACATGTACTGGGATGACAAGTGTGAAGCTTCTCCAACAGCGCCTGGCTGCAAGGTTTACGAGAACTGACTGTTCTCTCGTGCCATCAGTTCTTTTTTAGAGCAGAAATGGGCGTCGACATGGCCAGAAACACCGTGTAAAACCTGATCAGAGCGCCCTTTAAGTGGCGCTTTTTTCATGGCCGCCCATCAGTTGAGGGTCCGGCCAACAAGGATGCAGTGCCAACCGTGAAGAGCAGAGGCAGAGTGGTGCAATGAAACGACTCCTCGTTCTGCTTCAGCGACTGACACGCGGAAGTCAGAAACCCCCGCTCCATACACCGGCGGAATTGGAATGCTTCAAGCGCGATGCCCTTGAGAACAGGGGCAAGCACTACTGATGCAGGGAGCATTCGAGCTAGGGCTGGTGGCAATCCTTTTTGTAGGTCTTCAGGTTTGGTGGCTTAGCAAAGTTTTTTTGAATCGTCCTCGGCAGCCACGACCCATCGGCAAACAGATGCGGGCCAATTCACTGCAAAACGAACGGAATGCCTTGGAGAAGCTGTTTGGAAAATCCTGATCGCCAGCACCACTTCACCTAACCGCACCCAACAGCAATGGTGCTGGTCAGAACAGGACAGACGCCTTGGTTGCGAACCAAATCACCATGCTGGCCATCGCGATCGTGCAACCGATCAGAGGGAGGGTAAGGGAGAGCTTCATGCAAAGACCTGACGGTTTCGCAGTATGAGGTTGATTTGCTCAGGAGAAGCAAAGGCTTCATGCCTCTTATCCCGGCATGCCTAAGGCACACCAATCAGGATCAGGATGGCTTCTCATCGATGTGAGAAACCTGAAGAGCGACAAACGACAGACGCGCGAAACATCACAGAGGCAACCAAGACAATGCAAATATTTTATCGGCACTACATCTAGCGTCAGCCATTCAAATAAAGAGCTATATCTAGCGTTTGCCAATAATTTCTTCCCAGGTGATTAATTCTGGTTGCTTTTTGGTTGGCTTGGGGGCATTAACTCGCGAAGCTGAGTCTCCCCGCTCTGGAGTGAGTGATCTTCTGTTCATTGAAAAAACGGTTATCGGTTCTCGCGCAGTGGTCCCTTTATCGGGCGCTTTGGCGTGATCCATAACTAACACAATCACCGAACCAAGCGCAGCCAGGTGGTCGAGCTGGTGATCAGGCCGGAGTTGGCACAGGGAAGCTTCTTCCAATCGCTCGGCTTCCGAGTGTCATTTGATCTTGAACAACCCATTGGGCAAAGGTATTGCTGTTCGGACCAGGCCAGTATCCATATTGGTGAATCAATGGGTAGTTGTTTGGAGATGATTCAAGTCTCCCCATGATGAGCAAAGCCTCTTCATCCAACCACTGGCGTATTAATCGAGGGGGTCCATTTCCAACTCCTTGGTAGGGAAGCAAAAGATTCTTGTGAAGATGTCCCCAACTTGAATCATTCTGGTACGGATGTTGCCACACCTCCCAACGATCACAGGTGTGGTGAGGTTGCACCTGGCAATCACGCAATATAAGAAGCCAATAGTGATCAGCAATGATCCCAACCAAACCAGGAATTCTTGCCGCAAGTAGCTCAACTTTGATCATATTTTTTGTACAATACAACCCGAAGAAATTAAAATAGCGCAAACAATCGATTCATCAATTTCTGACATCGGCACAGTGAAGCATCAAGCCAGCGGAATAGTTCAGTGGTGAAACGGAAAACTTGTGAAAGCGGCAAAAGTGGAAAAGCTTCCGACCTTTAGGTTTTCAACCTGGTTCACAGGGCTAAAACCAGTACAACTAGACCATTGGCATCCCGAGGAATCTTTGGCAGAACTGATGGAGATGTATCGGCGGGCCAATCAAGCTGAAGCTGAATACCAAGAATGGCTGGCATGGCTGATGCGCCAGGTCGGACAGGACCAAGGGCACTCCAATCAGCCAGACGAAACAGCTGCGTCGTAATTAGACGTTACCCAGATATTCAGGGCTTCATCAGGGTCCGTGGTCGGAAAGCAGTAGGACCTGACCAATGGAGCTGCTGCGGCTTAATTAGGTCGGAATCATGACGATTGTCCCCAATTAAAGCCGAAGCGCTGACTGGCTGCAGCCTCCATTTCCTTTCGGACTTGAACCATGGCCTCACGAGCAAACGCCTTGTCGTTCTCCTGGGCCGTGATGATCTGCTTGGTGAGAGAGCGGAGCATCTCAATGTCATCGCAGGCATCAATCTCACGGAATGCGGCTTCGAGGTGGAACCTCTGCTCGACTGATAAATGATGGTTGGTCATAACAATTAAAGTGAGCTAATCCCCAGAATTGAGTTAGGACTATGTTTCAAGACTGATAAATCAAGCCGTCGTAATACTGAACGGAGCTGCTGGATCGCTCGTAGGCATCGGATCGGCTTGGCCTTCAGCCAGAACTTTGGCACGGCGATACATTTCGCTATTCGTTGCGCCTTTGGCTTCCATTGCTGCTGCAACAACAGCCCAGTTACGAATTTCGGTTGTCATCATGTTCATGGATAGTCGACCACATAAATCTCGCGGCTGCTCATCGCCACTGTGAGGTGGACAACCGTCAAGAGACCGAACAACAGAACAGAGACTGATTTGCTAGATGTATCCAGTTGATAGTCAAATTTGAAGCCTACAGTGCTTTATAGATTCATCATCGTGCGGATCACTAAGAAAATTCAGACGTACCAGCTTGGATGTGCCTCCAAGCTTCTTCTGCTGAGTCGGCAAAGTGAAAGAGCTTGAGGTCGTCGCGAGAAATCAAGCCAGACTCAGCCAAGAACTCGAAATCAATTAACCGCTCCCAAAACTCTCTCCCAAAAAGAACGATTGGCATTGGACTTTTCGTACCAACTTGCCTCAAAGTTAAGAGTTCAAATAATTCGTCGAGAGTGCCATAACCCCCTGGAAACAGAACGGCTCCAACTGAGCGCATCACAAAATGAAATTTTCGTATCGAGAAATAATTAAATTGGAAGCATAGTTCAGGCGTGATATAAGAATTTGGATGTTGCTCAAAAGGCAACGATATATTCAAGCCAACGGATCGACAACCGGCCTCGAATGCGCCGCGATTCGCAGCCTCCATAATCCCTGGTCCACCACCAGTTACAATCACATGGGATGAACATCTTTCATCTTGATCTAGCATTGATTGACCATACTTAGAAGCTAAATATGCAAAATCTTTGGCCGCATTATAAAAGGGGGCCAAGCCTAAAAGGCCTTCGCAACTACGAACCCTCTGGTTGAGGCTTATCGATTCAGGATTTTGCTGTAATAACTGCTGAGCCTCAGCAAGCTGCTTCTTCGCGTTGTCTGGATCGACAATTCGCGCCCCTCCAAAAACAATAATCGTGGATTTGATTCCAGCCAATTCGAGATGGTGCTCTGGCTTACTAATTTCAAGTAGCATTCTTACACCACGCATTTCATCACTATTCAACAACTGTTGATCTTCATGGGCTATCTGATAAGTAGGCGAACGCATAATTGCCTCCAAATTAGACTTTGCAATATCTGAATCTTTACTGAATTTGCTCATGAAGTTCTAGCTGGTTTCGCCTACTAATAAATCAAAGCATGTTTGCTGCTAATTCGGCAAGTGGACTGCGTTCACCCTTGCTCAATGTAATATGTCCAACAATATTTTGACCTTTTAATTTTTCTGCCAGCCAAGTTAACCCGTTACTGTCAGAATCCACATAGGGATTGTCGATCTGATTAGGATCTCCCGTAAAGACTAATTTTGTTCCTTCACCTGCTCTTGTGACGATTGTCTTGACTTCGAGTGGCGTAAGGTTTTGAGCCTCATCAACGAGTATGTATTGATGGGCTATTGATCTCCCTCTAATGTAATTAATAGCCTCTACTTCAATCAATCCCATTCCTTTCAAGTCTTCCCACGAATGAGTACTATTATTTCTCACATGCTTCTTCGATCGCTCGCCTTGCTTGTCGATGCCTGAACCAGTCAAGTAATTCAGATTATCAATAATTGGTTTCATCCACGGCGCGAGCTTTTCTTCAAGACTTCCAGGTAGATATCCAAGCTCTTTCCCAAGTGATATCGGTGGTCTTGTCACCAATAACTTGTCGTATAAATTTTCGTCGGCAACGAGATGCAATCCTACAGCTAATGCAAGGAGTGTTTTACCTGTACCAGCTTTACCAACAAGGCTCACAAGTTGAACATTTGGATCGAGCAACAAATCCAAGGCAAAGCTTTGTTCAAGATTTTTCGACTTAATCCGACCAAGCCTTGCTCTCTTCAACCATTCCAAGCCTCTTATACTTTTTGTTTCTGCATGATATCTGCCCAAATAGGTGTGGCCTTTTTGGCCTTCGCTATTGAAGACAACTCCCTCATTTGCTCTTAATTTAGCCTCCAATAGCTTTGGATTTGAATCAAGCAATAGCGACCCAGCGCTATTGAGATTATCGATTACTTCGTGATTTACATTAATCGCTCTAAACCCCTTATATAGATCTTTAACGTCAATCAAGTCATTCGTATAGCTTTCTGCCTTGAGGCCAACTGCATCTGCTTTAATTCTCAAATTTGTATCCTTAGAAATCAGCACAACTTCACTTTCATCGCCTAACATCCTTTTATTTTGCTCTTCTAGTGCTACGGCCAAAATTTTATTATCACCACTATCTCCCTTTAATTCAGGTGGCAAGCGATCGGTCGTTTCTTTTCTACAAAATGCAACTTTTAATGTACTTCCATTTCCATGACTCATGGAGACTCCATCAGCCAGATTTCCTTTCGCTCGGAAGGAATCCAACAACCTTGAAACACGCCTGGCATTTCTACCCTTTTCACCTGGATCCTTTTTAAATCGATCAACCTCTTCAATCACTTGAATTGGAATAATCACTTGATCAGAACCGAACCTCCTTGGTGATTCGGGATCATGGAGCAACACATTTGTGTCGAGGATAACGGTCCGTTTTTTGATCATAACGATCACCAAGTTCTCAAAAAAGTTTTTAATCCTTTGGCGCTTCGTCTATTACCCAGAAGCGCCATCGGCTACCAAACCAAAGACCTAGCTCTCATAGATCTTGCAACCAGGTTTCGCAGGATTTTGATCACAAGCTTTATCCCAGTAGTTTTGGACTTTATGGGGTATGGGCTTAGAAATTCCGCAGTTGGTGGTTTTTTTATTGGGGAAATGGAAATGCTTCATGAGATTCATCACAACCTCCTTTCTTTTCCTCTAGTTTTACTCAGATAATCGATCTCGAGAGATGTGGTGATCCGAAGGCTTCGGTGCGGACTTCACACCCATCTGTTGCGTAACCATGGCGGCTGATCTCCGAGTCCCTTGCTGATCAACGAACCCTCAGAGCATGGCTGGAACAAAATGGAGCGGATGCAAACCTTCTAGAAGGCCTAAGCCTCATTCACAGCCGTTGGTTGAAACCGCCACGATTGGTGGCCGACCCACGTTCATCAGGTCATGCATGATCCCCGCTCCGCCCTGTTGCTGCACAACAAGGGGCTATGGAAGGGATGTTTTATGCGTCTCAACAGCAGCGGCGTCGAAGACGATCGATTTCTCACGTCGCTGGAGGTACAAGAAAAGGATGGTTTGATTGAAAGCTGCCTCACCTATAAACGCACAGGCCAACAGCGGTCGATGAACTTCGAGACCGTACCTTTCACGATGCAGGTGAACTCCGCAGGTGGATGGTCACTGGGTCCTAGCTCTGTCACACCGTTTGGTTGGGTCGGAGAGCTGAGCGTTGTTTCTGGTGAAGAACGTCGGCGAGTCGTTGCCCGCTACGGACACCACGGTGTTGATCAAGTGGTTTACATCATTGAGACCAAAGGTGGGGGCGAAGCCATCCCTCCTTCACAGCCAATTCAATGCGAAACAGTGCCTTGCGGAGACTGGCTGATTTGGATGCCGGAGCCTGGGGTGGAAGTGTTAGTTGATCCACGGGACCGACAGATGAGTGACTGCACGGTTTGTGGGTTGCGATGGCTCGACGTTAATGGCCAACACCAGCAGATCGTGCGGCGCTACGACAACACCGGACAGCTCGAATCCCTTTCAGACCGATGGCCATAAAACAACCTCTTTCACAACATTTATCTGACGATTCAAATCGATAGATCCGACGCCATACAATCACATTATTACATATAACATCTATACCAAATCAATACTTTTATCGGCAAAAGCTATGTTCAGAATGCGATGGCTTTCTGCGCATTCGCATGAACGTGATCCGACTCATCTTTCACAATAGATTCAACAACTTCCCTCATTGAAGCAGGTTGACGATCACCTCTCACCCTCCACATGCTGTTCGGCTTATTCCAATAACGAAGGGCTGTGGGTACGGCGGGTTGGTTCAACCACTCATCCGACTGCTCAATCAACATCCTTCTGTATGTCTTTACTGCCTCAACCTCGACCGCTTCCCCCAGAAGAGCAGCCAGTTCATGGTCGATGAGGGTTGTAATCGCAAAAATCCAGTAGATGATGACAGCAATATGACGCGCCAAAAATCTGTCACCCCAGTTTTTCAAGCCGTTGAGATCTCTTGCAAAAATGTCTTCATGGGTTTGCTCATTTGTATCTTGATAGCGTGCCAATTCCAACGTTTCTCGAATACGACCTTTTCGATCAAGGCCGATGGTTTCTAAGTAATGACAAGCACTCTCTTCTGCGGTGTATGCAGTCCGAGCAATGATCTCAAGCGATGCTGCCCTTCGTTCATCAGCCCTGTACCAGACAATATTGAGAAGGCTTTCGCCAGTTTCAATAAGCTTGTGTGCAACTTCTGCTTTCCGTGTTTGCGTTTCCAATCAGATACCTCGCTTCCATATTTATTTCTAGATCTATAAGAGGACGTATGCTTTAATTTATCCTTAAATTTCTACGATCATCCAATTCCTAGGTTCATTGCAAGACGATCAAAGCAAGATGCTTCATAGATGGCCCAGTGACAACAACAAAACTGAAAAGCGATCCACAACGAAGCTAAGACTAGTCGTGAAACTCACGGTCTACCAATAGCCTTCACGCGTTGAGCTTGACACGTCGCATAAAAAATCTGACATAAAAAAACCAGCTGCAAAATTAATTACAACTGGACATTCAAGGAACGGACGAGAACTACAGACATCAGCCTGGTTCAGCAATCAAACACCTTGCACATGGGTGAGCCAGGATGCGTATCGCAGATATCATCAAGCAGCTTGTCTTTGTGACGGTTCGCTGGATTATCCAAACCACCATTCTCCTTAGGATCAAATTCATCAGGAGAATGCTTTTCGTTGGTGCTGTAGGGGACCTTGTACTTTTCGTACTTGTCTGTGATGTCTGTCATGACTAAATATCTAACAAATTAACCCTATCAAGCGGTTATGCAAAAGTCGTTAAATGAATATGTTATTCATGACTGAAGGCATCAGCAGTCAGATTCTGACGTTGTGAGCCTGCAACGGTGAGGGTTTTAGCACTGAAGTGATATCCCTGCAGCCACTCAACAACGCCCCAAGTGCACTATCCCAACCTGCTGCTTCATCCACAGCACAACGTTGGGTCGACGCATGAACGTCGTTCAGCTTCCTAACCTTGCGCCCAATGAATCCAGGGCCAAGCCATGCAGGCGATCTTCAATGGAACTGTGCTGGCTGACAGCGATGACATCGTGATGGTGGATGGAAATCCTTATTTCCCTCGCGCTTCAATGGCGGCGGATCTCTTTCGCGAGTCAGATCTCACAACCGTTTGTGGCTGGAAGGGCACAGCTCGTTACTGGGATGTGGTGGTTGGGGATCAAGTGATCAGCAACGTCGTTTGGGCTTATGACACTCCCAAGCCCGACGCTGAGTCGATCCGTGAACGCTTTGCCTTCTACCGCGGCAAGGGTGTCGAGCTGCGATAACACGTTTTGAGAATCCCAAAGTGTTCAATGCCGACGTCAGCAAGAAATTTGTACGACGATCATGCTTCGATGCGAAAACCTCTTTACACGATTTGCATTTTCTTGCTTGTTTCGGCGGGAGCGGTTCGGGCTGCTGAACCCATCCGTCTTGTCGTTATTCCATACGACACCTCGTGGGGGACTCGTCGACTTCCAGTTGCTCCATTCCCACAGCTGCTTTCTCCACCACCACCGGAGATAACACCGACAGCTGCCAACCAACGATCCGTTCCCCCACCCAGCAAAAAATGGTGCCGAGGCGGCTGCTGAGTTGATTATCACAAGTGTTTTCCATGGTGAGAGCAACGATCAAAGCTGGTATCTCATATGGGTCACACTGGATCAATCCTGAGAGCCCCGATGAAACATCTTTTACTGATCACACTGGTTCTGGGGGCACACTCACTCCTCGATACCACCAAGGCTGATGCGGCGTATGTATCTGAGAAAGTTTTTAATGAAACATACGATAAGGCGCACGCAAAATGTGCCAATGTTGATCTGAATTTTTTAAATGAATTTCGTTGGTGCTTAAATCGAGAGTTAGAAGATATTTATATTGATAGCAGAGACATTTAGTAAAATGCTAAAAGTTTCAACTTTGCGTAGCTCTAAAGTCTTGCACCGCTATGATATTAAAAAATTAATTCAAGAATGAGATCTTTCCCCACAGGCCAAAGTCAGCAGATGTCGAAGAACCTACTAGGAATAACTGGGTTGGCGGTAGGTGGGATTGTGATTCTTTCAAGTGTATTTGTTGTTCCTGCTGGACAGGTTGGTGTTGTTACAACCCTGGGAAAGGTCTCAAAAACCCCAAGACTTCCAGGCCTGAATATTAAACTGCCCTTTATTCAAAGCTCACACCTCTTCAGTGTAAGAACACAGGTTGTGCCTGAGAAATTCTCAACACTCACTAAGGATCTTCAGGTGATAGAGGCAACTGCAACAGTTAAATTTGCAGTCAAGCCCAACGAAGCTCCACGTATTTACAGCACAATTTCCAGTAGTGATGCCAGTATTTATGGTCGCGTCATTCAGCCCTCGCTTCTCAAATCTCTGAAGTCAGTCTTCTCAAAGTACGAGCTCAACACAATTGCGACAGACTGGAACACAATCTCGACCTTAGTGGAAAAGAGCGTGGCAAAAGAGCTCAACAAATTCGACTATGTGGCGGTCAAGGGATTGGATCTTACAGGCCTTAAAATTGCGGAAGAATACCGATCAGCTATTGAGCAAAAACAAATTGCAGAACAACAATTGCTAAGAGCTAAAACCGAAGTGAAGATTGCCGAGCAAGAAGCTCTTAAATTTGAAACTCTCAATAGAGGGTTAAATAATCAGGTTTTGTATAAATTATTCCTCGACAAATGGGACGGTACAACAAAAGTTGTGCCTGGTATTCAGGGTGGGACTCCACCAGTCATCGTGGGTAATTGATCATCGCCTGTACTACACATCAATGCCTCATAAACACTGATAGGCAGGACTTAATCAGTTGACCTACCGAAACTTCTCTGCATGCCAAACAAACCTTGGTTCCAAGCCAACATCCACGCTCCCGGCACAGGCTTTGCACTGTTGATGATTGCGTTCTGCATGTTGATTCAGACCATCCCTTCGGCGATCTGTGTATTGACCCCGAGAACTGGTTGGGATCCACCGTTGTCTCCGGAGAGAGTCAGGTATTGCAAGGGCGGCTAATTGGCAGACTCTTTTGACGTCATTATGCTTGCAAATAGTGCTAGGAACAATTGCTCTTCTTCGGAGGCTTATTGTTACCTGCGATACGCACTGATCGTGATGCAGTTTACGAACAAAATTGATTAAAACGACTTTAATTAGGTATTCGAAAATTTGGAGTGAAACTAAAACTTCACGACTTTTCTGGAGAAGCGAAGACTCTTTTTGTTTTTTTGTTCTGCTGGTATTTATTTGCCCCAAGTTTTAAATATCTAATGCTTGCAGGGTCTTATCAATCCCACTTCATGATCACGGTAGAGACAGCTCAGGCTTGGTACGAGCGTACACTTAACTAGGTAGTTTGAATTAAGCTTGACTGTCGAACAATCTTCATGCGACGTGTCCTCCAATCGTAATCAATACTGTATCAATTCTCTTTGGATTTACCCACAGACCAGGACATAATCTCGACAAGAACTTATGAATCTTTGTTCATAATAAATAGGAGGAATCAATCCCCTGCCGTCCGCGTTAGTCGATCAAAGTCGACTTTACACAAGCTACTTTTATTTTCTTGAGCAAAAGTATTTGATCTTAAAAAATTCACCAGCAAACTTACAAAGGAATGGTTAACGATTTTTGTAAATTTCCATCTGATCTGGGCAAACAGACAAGATATAACCCGTTAACTGAGAAGTAATTCTATTTCGTTCTGAGTCTGAAGGTTCTATCGGAATATCCTCGTACTTCATCGATGTTTGCTCTTCAAAAAGAGCAGCGATCTTATCCTCGTCTGCTGCGTAAAATTCGTTAACGCCCATCTTGCAGATGTTCTTTGCTGTCCATTGAGCAATAATTGATTGCTGTTCTCTGGTTGTACTGCTCAAGGCTCCTGGGCAATACGCTGATAAGATTAAAAGAACCATTAAAGCTCTCTTCATACGATTCTATTCAAGGAACCTTAATTATAATCCAAACAGAGAGGATTGTGATTACGAATTGTCTAAATACGTAGCATAGCCATAGCCTTGAGAAGGATATTTAATCGTACTACTATCAATAAATATAGACTCGAGCTTCCTATTGAGACAGTCGCGGATTTTTTGAAAAATCCATGCCAATATTTGTACATTCTGCAAGTACCCTGTCAACCTTCCCCTTGATTTTTTTCAGACAAACAAACTGGATTAGTCTTAGCGGGAATTAAATCAGATCAACTCCGATAGTTACCACAATTATTAGATATAATCTATTCATCGACATGCCATGGCTTTACAAGCACGGCTCATATAGTCATAACAGACCTTACGTCGCATTCATTCGTCAATGAACTCTGTTGTAGGTAAGCCTTCGGCAGAAGCAACTGTTACCCATACAATTGTTGCTTCTTTGCCGACGTTTTCAACATAATGAGGCTCATTTGCACCTTCAATAAATGCCTCACCTGGCTTGAAAATAGTTTTAATTTCAGTCCCGTCAG
>ERZ802819.476-NODE-476-length-26780-cov-10.9355_pt1 | contig 26780 bp, 18 predicted proteins | sample MGYA00345647_ERZ802819 | MGnify/ENA primary metagenome ERZ802819 (study PRJEB30503, sample SAMEA104212355) | marine metagenome | biome: Westerlies Biome; feature: [SRF] surface water layer (ENVO:00010504) within the epipelagic zone...; material: water...
CCTCGCACAAACCCGTTGTGATCAATAGCGCCCGTTGGACCACTCCAGGTAGATAATAAAGATGGTGCCCTCAAGTCAGATAGCTCAAACAAGCGGACAGTCGTATTCAAGTTGTAGTCCATCTCATCTAGCTCATCGTGAACCAACACAACCTGCTTATCCTCTGTGTACCAGCCAGAGTGGACATAGGACACATTCTGATAAGACGTAATGCTCAGTCGGGATGGGGAATCATTTCTCGTCTTGTCCCATAGCTGAAAATTATCCTCGTTAAAATCAAAGAATATCTCACAGTAGGGACCACCAGCTACACACTGAGTATCCTTGCGCTGATCAGTCACCACCATCGAGCTCACATCGTGCGAGTAATTAGAACGAGAAGAGGATGGATTAGAATAGATAGACGAAGGTCGCTGAGGATTCTGAAGCCCATAGGTATTGAAGGAGCCACCCTGACGACTTGAGCCTGCGATGTGCAGGTAAGGCTCCACATCATTCAGCGCCACTCCCAAAGAGTAATCAACATTACTTAGATAAACATTGTGCGCGCTGATATCAGTCTCGTCAGTTGAAACAACTGAAATTTCATCTGGTAGGGATCTCAAATCGATAATCATTGTACCTACCGACGCGCTATCTGCAGTCACATAGGCATAGCTATCCCAGCGCGCTGTTTCAGTATTAAAGTGCTGGTAGACCTTAATATCTCGCCATGCAGTGGATTGACTCGCCAAGCTACCAACCATACGCGGTGACTCTGGATCAGTGACCTCAATAACGCCTACCCCGTTGCGTAGCCCTAAAATTGCGTACTCACGATCATCATTAACATCATAAAACCCCCAGACATCATTCGCAGCAGAGGGGTTAGTAGAGAAACTAGAAAGAGGAACATGGGACAAGAGATCCATGTTCTCACAGGCGTGATCTCCTGCAAATCCGTTGTCACAGTCCGTGGCCGGCTTTGCTGTTTTAAGACGCTCGTATACCTGAATCTTTTCGCGTATTACCTTTGTATTCTCAAAATCGATACCTTTAGCATCAACGATGACTGTAAAACCTTTCTCAGCTAGCTTATCGGCAAACTCAAGAGGCACGCCTGACAGTCGAGTAATATTCTTAGAGTTAGGCTCCTCAAAGGCTGATTCCCTATTGTACTCACCTTCTACCGGGACCAAATCACTCAAAAGATAAAAAAGCGTGTCAACATCATCGACAACGTAATTACCCGCCGCTACCCTAATACGATCGCCCTTGTTTGACTGTAATCCTGCATAGGAAACAGACTTGCATGGAGTCGAGGGATTGTCACACTTCCCTGCATCAATACCGTCAGAAGAGACGTATCGTGCCTTGTCATGATCGGCGTGGGCGAAAACATCTGCAGACTTGGAGATTAGAACTATAGATAATAACGCAAGGATAATATTTCTAACTATCGATACTGAAGCGTAGTTTATTTTTCGCATTTTTTGTTCTGCCTTTACCTCAACTTCTATCATGCCATAAATCGCTAGTCTCTAATAACCCTGCGTGTAGGCTGATATCTAAAGATGAAATTAGGTCAGGCGGTTTTGTCTTTGAGGCCAAAATATGTTGTCGAAAATAATTCGGCTGTGAATATCGACATAAAATTCTGCATAGCACCGATGTTGGATCGGCTAGATTACCATATAAATCAATAGTTTATGAGGCTGTGGGGTGACCTTGGGGGAGTTCTAAATTGGGAATAAGAAATCATCATTAATTCCACAAAGCATTCAAACCTTCAACTCTTCTCACTCAGTATTTTAGTTGTACTTTTAAAAATAACAGTAATCAATAATAAGCGAACTGTACAAAAATTAGAAACATTTAAAAATCAGTGCTTTGCTATAATTCTGTCAGGAGAGAATATAAAACATTCTGCACGTTCTTTGCCGTGGGGGAGCTCGTGGGGGAGTACGAAAACAAACAAAAGTGGAGAAACGTGATAAATCGTTGAAAATCAACGACTTACAACGTGGATGAAAAAGTATGAAAATGAACCTAGATGGGGCTAAGTGATTGAAAATTAACAGAAAATTTTGTATTGCGCCGATGTTGGACTGGACTGATCGCCACTGCCGTTATTTTTTGCGTCTGATTAGCAAGCACACCGTCCTTTACTCCGAGATGATTACGACCGGAGCAATACTTCACGGAGATACAATCCGTCACTTGGATATGAATGCCAGAGAGCAGCCGGTCGCACTGCAACTTGGTGGGAGTAATCCAAAGGATTTAGCGTTGGCCTGTAAGCTCGCCGGTGACTATGCCTACTCTGAAATTAATCTAAACTGTGGATGCCCAAGTGACAGGGTGCAGAACGGTATGTTTGGCGCGGTGATGATGAAGAATGCCCAAATTACGGCTGACTGTGTAGAAGCAATGGTGGAGTCTACGGATCTTCCAGTAACGGTCAAACATCGGATTGGCGTAGATGACTTCGACTCCTATGACTTCCTATGTAAGTTCGTTGATACAGTGGCCAAATCTGGCTGCTCCACGTTTCTTGTGCATGCTCGCAAGGCATGGCTTAAGGGGTTAAGTCCGAAGCAAAATCGAGAGGTTCCAGAGTTGAACTATGAGCGTGTGTATCAGCTCAAGAACGATTTCCCTGAATTGGAATTTATTATAAATGGTGGGATTTCTAACCTTGATGAATCTCTAGCTCATCTAAAAAAAATTGACGGCGTTATGATAGGTCGTGAGGCTTACGCTAATCCCTATATGCTGTCTGAAGTGGACCGTATAATCTACGGCGATGATAAACCTCCCAAGACACGTCAAAAAATTGCTGAAGAGTTTGTTAATTACATAGATAATGAGCTATCAAAAGGCGTAAAATTAAGTGCTATGACACGTCACATTCTAGGCCTTTATCATGGAATGCCAGGGGCTCGGCAGTTTAGGCGACATATTAGCGAGAATGCCCACAAGCCAGGCGCTAATATAGACGTAGTAATTAATGCACTTAAATTCACCTCTGGAGCCAAGAATATATGAGCAATCCCAGTAAACTTGATCAATTGAAGCAAATGACCACCGTTGTCGCTGATACCGGAGACTTCGAGGCCATAAGCTTGTACTCTCCAGAAGATGCGACAACCAACCCATCATTAATATTAAAAGCTGCTCAGATGCCAATGTATCAGTCTCTTGTTCAAGAGGTTATTAGTAGCGTTGAGAGCGGCTCGCTTTCAGGGGACGAACAGGTCTCCTTGTGCATGGATAAGCTAGCTGTTGGAATTGGTGAAAAAATTGTGAAAGTCATACCAGGCCGCGTCTCTACAGAGGTTGATGCTCGGCTGTCATTTGATACAAAAAGATCTATAGAGAAAGCTAGGCAGTTAATTGATTTGTATGAGCAGGCTGGTATTGGTAAAGAGCGAGTTCTTATTAAAATGGCCTCCACATTAGAGGGAATACGCGCGGCAGAGCAACTAGAGAAGGAAGGAATTAATTGCAATCTTACCCTCCTATTCAACTTTACTCAGGCAGCGGCAGCGGCCGATGCAGGCGCATTTCTCATATCACCATTTGTTGGACGCATTCTAGACTGGTACAAAGCTAATACCGATCAAAAAGAATATGCGCCAGCTGAGGATCCGGGTGTTCAGTCGGTTACCAACATTTACAACTACTATAAACAATCTGGCTATGAAACCGTCGTGATGGGGGCAAGCTTCAGAAATATCGGAGAGATAACAGAGCTTGCAGGTTGTGATCGATTAACGATAAGTCCACAATTACTACAAGAATTGGATGATGATTTTGGCCTATTGGAGCGTAAATTAGACCCGCAAAAAACAGGTCAAAAAATTGATTACTCACTCGGTGCTGAATCAGCGTTTCGATACGAGTTGAACGATGACCCTATGGCAACTGAAAAACTGTCCCATGGAATAAGAAGTTTTGTTGCTGACCAAATAAAATTAGAAAAATGGTTAAGAGAGCATGGTAAATGATTGAAAAAATTAAGAGTTTTTTTTCTAAAAATGTACTTGAGGCCGAGGAAGAGACGACAACACCAGATCAATTAGCTACCGCTGCCCTACTGATTGAGGTCATGGTCATTGACGGAAATCTAGATGAGCAGGAGCTACAATCAATATCGGGTACTCTCTCCTCCATGCTTGACTTGAGCCAAGATCAAATTGATGAATTAATCGATCTTTCAAGAGAAGAGGTAGCTGACGCAACGTCTCTCTATCAGTTTACGAAAGAGATCAACGAGCACTACGACATTGATAAGAAAATCTCACTAATGACAGCAATGTGGAGAGTTGCTTTTGCAGATGGGCATTTAGATAAGTATGAGGAAAATATCATTCGTAGGGTCGCCGACCTTTTGCACATACGCCATAGTGAATATATTCAGTGCAAAGTTGCCGCCAGAGATCAATGATCTGATTTGAGCGCAGTAATCAGATCTCCAAATTCCCTATCGTTCTCTGGATTTAACTTTGCAAGAGTTTGATGTGCATCCAGAACCTGGTGACGAATCTCACTCATCGGTAAACTTTTTATGTCTAAGACCTCCAACATTGCATTCATTTTAGAGTCGGATGCTTTATCAAAGATCGTAAATATCTCATAAAAGCCCATCGCCTCAAAAACTCTCAAGATATTCAAATTCTTACAAAAAACCTTAACAGTAAAACCTCGATCACGCTGACAATGAATACTTAACTTAGCAAGTAAGCCTAATGCAGTACTATCCAATCCATCCGCATTAAGTAAGTCGATCATGACGTCATCGACACATTTACAGCTAACGATTTTTTCTATATGCGCGTCGAGTGCTCCGCAGAGGTTGACCCTAATATCGCCAGTAAACTTTAATAAATGTCCGCCCTGATACTCAGCAACTAAGACATCGCCAGAATCCAATTTACATACCTCGCGTCAAAAGTAACATAGACACATCATCTTGAGGATCACCACGAAAATTTGGTGACAGTGCCTTTTTTAGCGCCTCTATGCTTTCAGAATTATCTCCCAAGAAACTTAAGAGAGTATTTTCTTTATCAATTAAATCTTTATCGGCGATCAATTCGAAAACTCCATCAGACATCAACACCAGCGCGCAGCGATCAGGGAGCGCTAACTCCTCAACTTGCCATTTTGCATTATCAAAAATTCCGACTGGCTTGCCCTCGCCGGGAAGATAATGGGCATTACCACTAACAATTAGTATCGGTCTTGGCATCTGCGCTCCGACAACATAGCGCAAAACATTTGTTTCGACATCTAAGCAGCCTGCCACTATAGTGAAATGCTTTCCCAATCCCATGACCAATAATTCTTTATTTAAATGCTCTAGAAGTCCGTCCGGAGCCAGATTGAGGGCTTCCAAATCTTTCTCTATTTCATGCCGACGTATCACGCGGCCAACCATAAAACGCAGAAATATAGTGACAAAAGCTGATGAGGAACCATGTCCTGAAACATCTACAAAGTAAAACAGAAGAAAACGGTCCAAAATAAAATTGTAGCCCACAAAATCGCCACTTAAGTACAAGGATGGGTTTACAGAATGTGATATTTCATAGTCACCAAATACCAATGGACTATTTGGCATCAAACTTTTTTGGACCTCTACTCCAGCTACCTGGTCATTTTTAAGCATATCCATACTTTTTTGAAGGTCAGTATTTACTCGCTGCAATTCATGCTGATGCTCTTCGGCTTGAATCCTCGTTTTAGCTTCAGAATCCAGCCTAGCAAACGACATCTCCAGCTCAATATTTGATATGTCTTCAAACCAAACATCCACGGCTCCTATTTTAAAATAACTTGCCGCATCCCCCTTCCAGTGACGACTCAGAACAACAACGCACAGAAATTCCTCGCTCAAAGAGAGCATATTTTTAGATTTGATTAATTCATTGGAATGATCTTCTAAGAAAACTATGATTTGACGGGGCGAATCCGTACAAAGATTTTTGATTTCTTCTCTTTCTGTAACAAAGAAAAGCTGCCGTCCTAAAAGCTCCAAGCCAGCCTGCAGCGAATGCAATGATTTGGTCTTGTGTCCAAAAAAGATGACTCTATTGCTGATGTGACTCATTAAACACTCAATCGAAACTGTTTCCGAATCATTTGACAATCATCTGGCAGCAATAAAGTCGTAGGATGTCCATCAGTAATCCTCGAGATCATCAAAATCATCCTCTATCGCTCCATCCGCTATCACATACTCACGATTCTGCAGGTATACATCGCGCACAAAAATATACTTATCACCGCTCATAACATCGTCAATACCCAATAATTCAGCTCTAAGCGCGACTATGTCTATAGCTTTGATGCCGGCCCTCATCCCATAGTTATCATTGTAAGCAAAAGGATCTAAAAAACTATCTAGAACATTAGAGGGCGCATCTCTGAGAGTTGATGGTCCCAGGAAAGGTAACATCAGATAAGGGCCCTCACTAACGCCCCATACGGCAAGCGTTTGCCCGAAGTCTTCTCCTTGGCTTGGCTGCATTCCAGCATCAGTAGCGATATCAAAGACGCCGCCTAAGCCAAAAACAGAATTTACTATGAAGCGACCCGTATCATTTGCCGCCTGCCCAATTTTTCCTTGAAGAAGACTGTTTACAGCATTAGGTATTTCATCAAGATTAGAAAAAAAGTTGTTGATTCCAATTCGCACCGGTCTAGGTGTCAAGCGATCATATAGCGTCGCAATAGGTTTTATAAGCGCGGGGTCAAGAATTTCAAAATTCAACTCATAGACTTTTCGATTAAGTTGCTGCAGTGGATCGCGGTCCTCAAAGTCTTCTGCGGATATCCAACTTGAAGAAATCAAGCAAATAAAAATTAGTGATGTTTTTAGCATTCTTGTCTCGTGTTGCTATAAATTTTTCAAATTTGATTCAAATTATACTGACAGATAAGTCGTTTGGCGCCAAATTTAAAATAAAACTGCATTTTTCAAACTGATAGTCCAGATATTCATTACAAAATCCGACTTACCTCATCATTTAGAGCCAACCATTTTTTGTCTAATCTCTTAAATGATACTGGGTAACGAGTCTTTAGTTGCTGAGCAAATAGTGAAACCCTTAGCTCCTCCAAAGACCACCTAAAACTCACAATAGATCTTCTTAGTTGAATTGTAATGAGATCATGATCAAGATTTAGAGCACTTAGGCTGTCCAAATAGGACTTAACTGAGGCAGTGAAATCTTTGTCTTTATTGATGTTTGAAGATAACTTCCCAACTCTAAGATTCAAAGCTTTAATGAATCTGGGATATTGTTGGATATCATCACTTGATGCGAACATTAGTGTCTCATGACAAAATAACCACGCTAGCTGGTTTTCAATATCTGATCGAGCATGTTCTATCTTGCCCCCGCCTATGCTAAGCGCTTGCCTTAAATTAACCAGGCTGTCCAGCAGCGAACCTAAAACATCTCCTCGAATCTGAGCAAGACCAACAACTGAGCCGATTCCATGGTTAAAAACTTGCTCAAAGTCCAATTTTTGTCTGATTACCGCGTCATTTACAAATATCCCTTCTTGGAAGCTAGACATAATAATAGAATCTACTACTTCCTCACGGGATGGGAGATTAGCCGCCTTAAAGTCTAGATCTGTTCCCTTTAACAGATTTTTTGATAAATATTTTGTCTGCTCTCTGCCTTTTAGTAACGCCAACCTCAGCTGACCTCGTTGGGACATAGCATCAGCTGCTAAAGGATTATCCATCAGCTTAATAGACACTGAATCTCTATCGTCTTTAATAGCGGGCCATGCCTTAATCACCATATTTTGCTTTGGTAATGCCACTTCCTTTAAAAGATCACCAAAATCCCATTTTTTAATATTGGTTTTGCTAACAAACACCTCACTGCTCTCTGAAGATAAATCATCAATTTTCCGACGATATGCTTTCTGTAATGAAGATAAATCGCGAGCCATCGCAAGCTTTTGTTGATTATCGTCCAAAAGAATGAAATTCATCTGATACCACTTATCAAGATCATTAGAATTCCACGAAGAATCTGGGATGCTAACTCCCGTTAGTCGTGTCAATTGCTCCGATAGTGTCGCAACTAGAGATTTATCTCCCCTTGTCATATTTTGTAGTGCTTGATCTACATAATCAGGCACTGGTACAAATGATCGCCGCAAATTTTTGGGTAGTCTCTTTATCAATGCTATGCATTTGTCCCTTAGCATACCTGGCACTAGCCATTCAAAAAGATACTTAGGCAACTGATGTAAAAGTGCTATAGGGATCATGAGTGTGACACCATCCTCCTCATGACCCGGCTGAAAATGGTATTGCAAGGAATATTCAAAATCGTCAAATGAAATAATCTTCGGAAACTGAGCCTCCTCATCTTTAGATAGTCCTCGAAGCAGGAGTTGATCTCTATTTAAATATAATAGTTTCGAATTTTGTAGCTCTCGCTTCTTCCTCCATTTTTCAAAGGCAGGTAAGTTATAAATTGATTCTGGAATTACATTGTCATAAAAATTAAAAATTGTCGATTGCTCGACTAGTAAATCTCTGCGTCTAAATCTATCCTCCAGCTCCTGAAGTTCAATGACTAAGTTTTTGTTGTGCTGAGAGAACCTTCCTTTCCCAGTATAACGACCCTCAACTAGAGCCTGTTGGATAAATACATTTCTCGCCTCCATAGTTGCAATAGATCCATAGGCAACTTGTTTTCCTTCCAATATGGTGAGTCCATAAAGCGCCTGCCGCTCCTTCGCCATGACTTGACCAGACTTAACATGATAAAACGGCTCACTATATGTTTTCTTTACTAGGTGAGAGGCCAGAGATTCAAGCCAATTCGGATTGATCTTTGCAACATTAACGGCGTATTGCTTGGAGGTTTCCATTAATGAAGCTGCGGCCAACCACTTTGGAGGCTTTTTACTCAATCCAGATGCAGGGAAAATAAAGAATTTTCGATTTCTGGTTCCCATATACTCCCATTTTTCATTAAGAGTACCTATGTGTCCTAATAACCCCGATAAAAGTGCTCGATGAATGGCCTCATATTCAGAGGCTTGTTTATTACGCGTAAAGTTTATGGTTTTACATGCTGTATGGACTTGGTGATGGATGTCACGCCACTCGCGCATTCGCGTATGTGAAACAAAATTCTTTCGACAATATCGTGCAAACTGGTTACCTGATAACACTCGCCGCTGCTGCTCTAGGTGATTCCATAAATTAAGAATCGTCATAAAATCAGAATCTTTATCCAACCACTGCTTGTGCGCAAGGTCAGCTGCTTCACGCTTATCACTTGGTCTCTCTCTAGGATCCTGGATACTGAGTGCTGAAACGATAACTACTAACTCATCTAAACAGTTATTATTATTTGCCTCGAATAACATCCTTGATAGCCGAGGATCCAGTGGTATGGCAACCATTTTCCTGCCCATTGGCGTTAACTTTCCATTGGCTATTGCTCGAAGCTCCTCTAGTAATTTGTAGCCATCATTTATAAGTCTAATGTCCGGTGAGTCTATAAATGGAAATTCTTTTATATTGCCGAGCCTCAAATGAGACATCTGCAGAATTACAGCTGCCAGGTTAGTCCTGATAATTTCAGGGTCAGTGAACGTTGGTCGGTTCTCAAAATCCTTTTGCTCATAGAGTCTGTAACATATCCCATCACTTACTCGACCACATCTACCTGCCCTCTGGTTCGCACTGGCTTGTGATATGGCCTCGATCGGCAATCGCTGAACCTTGGTTTTGAAACTATAGCGAGAGATCCTTACCCGACCTGTATCGACAACAAATCGTATCCCCGGAACAGTGAGAGAAGTCTCTGCAACATTAGTACTTAGGATCACCCTTCGTCCGGTGTGAGGGGAAAAAATTTTACTCTGTTCTGTGAGGCTCAATCGGGCATATAGTGGAACTATATCTAGATGTGGGATATGTTCTCTACGTAAAGCAACACTGGTCTCTCTTATCTCTCGTTCACTGCTCAAAAAGACCAATATATCTCCTGATGATTGAGTCAGGTTAATATTGTTTATACACTCAAGAATTGCCTGGTTACGGTCCATGTCAACGATATCTATGCCGCTATAAACAATCTCTACTGGATATGTTCTACCCGATACCTTGACAATTGGAGCTTGATCAAAATGCTCAGAAAATTTTTCTACATCTATAGTTGCTGACGTAATGATTACTTTTAAATCTGCCCGCTTTAGTAGCAAATTTTTGAGAAACCCAAGAAGAAAGTCGATATTCAGGCTCCGCTCATGAGCCTCATCAATGATAATGGTGTCATATTTTTTAAGGTATCTATCGTTTTGAATTTCCGCTAAAAGAATCCCATCGGTCATTAATTTAATATAGCTTTTAGGTGAGGATTGATCTGAAAATCGAACTTGATAGCCAACTACATCTCCTAACTTAGAGCCCAGTTCCTCTGAAATACGTTGCGCCACAGTCTTAGCCGCAATTCGTCGGGGCTGAGTATGGCCGATTAATCCTCTAACACCCCTCCCGGCTTCCAAGCAAATTTTTGGAATCTGAGTCGTTTTTCCAGATCCTGTTTCACCAGCAATAATAAGCACTTGGTTATTTTTTATAGCATGTTTTATCTCGTCCACTTTGTGACTCACAGGGAGATCTGGAAACTCAAACTTCGGCATTCGGTCATACCTCCGTTTCACTTCGAGCCTGGACTTTTCCACTAATCCAACAATTTTTTTCCATTCTCGATCCATATGACTTTGGTCAGAAAGATGCCGTGAGCAAGCCATAACTTTGCGAGTCAAATTAAATAAGTCTGGTGAACGGACAATCTGATGTAATCCAGATGCAACCTTTTTTAGATCACGCTGGTTATTCGGAGAGCTCAAAGAGAATTTATAATTGTCAAACTGCCACATAAGCAACGCTAGTCAATTATTTGCCGCCAAATACAAGTCCCACTGGTGGATTGAATTGAAGAAAGCTTGTCATTATGTGCCTTAAGTTCTGTCTCATTGGCGCGTATTATTTTTAATGGTGGCCGTTCAGAAGTTAGCCGCCTTATTCCAGACTGAGAATTAATATTTCCACTCTCTGAGTCACTTTGTTGATTAATATTAAGGTTGACTTGGCCACCGGTCATTAAAAGATAAACGTCCGCTAATATCTCGGCATCTAGAAGTGCGCCATGCAAATCTCGCTGCGAGTTGTCAACGCCATATCTCTTGCAGAGGGCGTCTAAATTATTTTTTTGTCCGGGGTGTTTATTCCTAGCCAGAGCAAGTGTGTCTATTATGGAGCATTCTGACTCTATCAAGGTCTTGGAATTTCCTAGCTTAGATAACTCATGATTGATAAAACCAACATCAAATGGTGCGTTATGTATAATCAGTTCATCACCGTTCAAAAACTTAAGAAATTCATCATTAATTAGTGCGAAGACCGGCTTGTCCTCTAAAAAATCATCTGTTATACCATGCACTTCGATAGCACCCTCGTCAATTTTTCTCTGAGGATTTATATACTGGTGGTAGTGGCCACCGGTAAGTTTACGGTTGATCATCTCTACGCAGCCAATCTCGATAATTCGGTGATCCTGAGACGTGTCTAATCCAGTAGTTTCGGTATCTAATACAATTTGCCTCATGACAGACTATCCCTTTTAAAACAACATTTTTAAAACTCTAGCGTACTACAACTCATCAATACCACGATTGGCCAACTCATCAGCAATCTCATTTTCCCGATGACCACTATGGCCTTTAATCCAATGCCAATCTATCTTATGTTTTGATATGAGGGAATCTAGCTTCTGCCAGAGATCGACATTCTTAACTGGCTTTTTCGATGCCGTTTTCCAATTCCTTTTCTTCCAGTTGGGCAACCATTCTTGAATACCTTTAAGAACATACGTGGAGTCAGACGTCAGACGGACGTCACAGGGCCGAGTTAACGCTGCTAAGGCCTCAATCACAGCTGTCAATTCCATTCGATTATTTGTAGTTTCTCTTTCACCACCACACAATTGCTTCTCCTCGGAACCAAATCTAAGAAGAACTCCCCAGCCTCCGGGTCCCGGATTACCTCGACACGCACCGTCTGTAAAAATCTCTACCTGAGTCATAACTCATTCCTGAGCATATTTCATATCATCAATTATTTTTTCTACCCTCTTTGATCCAACTGGTGGAATAGGAGATCCTAAATTTGGTCGAGTCGATATCCTCCAACCAGTAGACATATTTCCTATACCACGACTTACTCTCTTCGTGGCATGAATCATATAGAAATTTCCAATAGGAAGATGGCACTTACTACAAAAATTTTCCCAAGCTTTTTGAAAAGAATGTTTGTTACTTGAGCCATGACTACTCACTGCAGCAGAGAAGTCATTTAAAGGGCTAAGAAAAGCTCCATAGCTAACCTCTTCAACTTGGAAATTGAGAAGAGAGAGCCAGTCGGTCAACCGTCCTACTCTAAGATGATGGAATTGATACTGAGGTCGGCGACTAAAAATACGCATAGGCAGGTTTGCCAGTCCTACAGAACCTAATGGATTAAATACACAAAGTACCATATTTCCTCCAGGAGCTAATACTCGACCAGCCTCAGCAAGCACAGCTTGAGGCGAGCATGAGAACTCTAAAGTATGCTGGAGGAAAGCTACATCGATCACCCCCGTGGGTATTGGTAGGTCTGAGAGATCAGATACAAGAGACCCTTTCCCTGTGCATGTATTAATATTTGATTGAATGGTAAAACTATGGATCTGGTTGATGTTAATTAAGAGATCCAGATTTTCTGACAACCCTAGATGCATGCAACGAAAGCCAGGAAACTTCGAATATTTGTCAGCAATCTTGCTATCCTCACTTCGTAAAATATACTGCCCAAAGTCGGTCCTGGTCCAAGCAAGCAGGCCTTCGGCGGTCAGTTCTAACTCCCTTATAGGTTTTTTATAATGCATCAAAATTAAGCAACTAAGAGAAGAGAAGTAGTGATTTATTATGAGCCCTGCATTGAATAAACGCTACTAAGTTTTAGTAATTCTCGTTGTCTCAAGCTACTAATATCTATACACTTTCCAGCCATTCCAAACCACTCCTGAACTGTGCTAAATATCAGATTGATTAAATTAACCATTTCTATTTGCTTACTAATACTGTCAGCGAGCGGCTGTAGTACTCATTCTCCACCCTTACCAATTTATGTTGAGCAAGAAGTCCTTTCTGAAGCTTCCGATAAAGAGACTTCTAGCGCAGAAACTACTGACCTAAAATACTCAGCAAGCGTTTCGAATGAGATCATAAAGCCGATCACTTTAGATTCAGTATCCACAGAATCTGTCTTAGGGCCTGAACTACCAGTGGATTTGTGGCAACGAATGCGCATCGGATTTGAATTGAACATCACTGATTTACCTTCAATAGTGGATGACCAGCGTGAATGGTATTTAAATAATCCCTCGTATTTGACAACTGTATTTAATCGATCAAGACCATTTCTTTACCATGTTGTGGAGGAGCTAGAGTTAGCTAACCTACCACTAGAACTGGCACTTCTGCCAGTGGTTGAGAGTACCTATGATCCTCTGGCTTATAGCTCAAGTCACGCGGCAGGCCTTTGGCAGTTTATTCCATCAACGGGTCGGCAATATGGACTCACTAGGAACCGCTGGTATGAGGGTCGTAGAGATGTCGTTAAATCTACATCTGCCGCAATTGCATATCTATCATACCTGAATCAACGTTTTGATGGAGACTGGTTGCTTGCCCTTGCTGCTTATAATGCTGGAGAGGGTTTTGTGAGTAAGGCTATCCAAAAGAATAAAAAATTAGGCCTGCCTGCTGACTTTTGGCACTTAAAACTTCCAAAAGAAACTCGTAATTACGTTCCACAGTTATTAGCGTTATCTGCTTTAGTGAAAAGCTCAGAGCAGTTCGCCATTGAATTACCAAATATTCCTAACGAGAAATATTTTGAAACGATAGAGATTTCAAATCAAATAGCACTATCACTTGTGCTGGATATTAGTGGTACCGATCGGAGCCTCTTCACACAGCTCAACGCCGCCTATCGACGCTCCATAACGCCACCTGAAGGTACTTATTTTTTAGTTTTGCCCAAGGAAAATTCTGCAAAAGTTAGACACTTCATCGAAACAAGCAACCCAAGCACTTGGATTCCTCATAGTGAGTACATGGTCGTAAATGGGGATACTCTTTCTCACATAGCTATACGTTTTGACTCTCCAGTATCAGCGATCAGAAAACGTAATGGACTGAATACTGATCGACTAAAAATCGGACAAATACTACTGATTCCCCATAGCGAAGGAGATGTAGTCACCATGACACAAGTCAATCGGTATGAAACCCTAAACCATCTAGTAAGCTCAGGGGACTCTCTATCCTCGCTAGCTTTAAAGTATAGGACCTCGATAAAGAGTATCCGCCATCAAAATGGTTTGAAAAGCAATATCATTAAGATCGGACAAACTCTTGAAATTCTTGTGCCCGGTCGGGCTTCAATGTCAGCAAAAATCAGGAAGCTATCCTATAAAGTAAGAAAGGGTGATTCACTTTATTTAATAGGAAAAAGATTCTCTGTATCAGTAAGCGATATTAAGAAATGGAACAGAATTGATGATAAGAAATACCTGCAACCGGGTCAAAGACTGACACTATTTATCAACCCCATGATTATTTAGAGCAAATCTAGGCGCGCAACAAAGAGAAAGCCTAAGTCTGGACTTTACTGAACGATATCAGCTTGATTAATCAAAGTCTGCTGAAAAGCCTGCATATCTCGGTTATTGGCTACTAACTCCAGAGCATCACCCAAGCTGGTGATAATTTCTTTTGGGGCGGCACCCAAGGACCCAGCATTTACTTGGGTCAGAGAGACTACCAAGAGATCTCCATTATTCAGATAAAAACTGTCAGAGATATCATTTCCACTTGATGGAGACATAGAAAATACTCGCGATGTAATTTCTTGATCAATCTCTTGACTTCGTCGTGAAACAGACAGGCCCACCTGCCAGTCATAGCCCTCTACTTTAGCTATAGATTCTATGCTCTCGCCAGCCTTTAACTGCTCCAACACTTGGGAACCTTTATTGGACATTAACTTCTGGACGGTCTCTTCAGATAGGCTCGAGTTAACCCTATCTGCCACTTCAGATAGCTTAAGCTGCCTGGCGTCAACAGATTCAACTAGCTTCAGTACTAGATATCGATCGTTCCCTAATTCAAGCACCTCACTGGCGTACCCATCATCCAAAACTTCTGAACTAAACGCAGCCGAGATAACACTAGGTATAGCAGATACACCTGTTCCCCCTCTGCGAGAGAACAAGTCCGTCTTATTTAGGGTTAAATCAACATCCTCAGCAACATCTGCAAGAGATTCCGCATTAAAGCTCAACTCTTTCATCAGCTCTAACTTCTCAATCAGGAGATCTGACGTCGCTTCGCGCATAAGTTCTTGGGCGATTCTTTCTTGCTCTTCATCAAAGTTAAATTCTTGCTGCTGAATTGAAATTAGCTTAATGAAGTGAGTTCCTGCGTCAGTCTCCACAGGTTCAGAAATTTCTCCAATTTCGAGATTACCTAATGCCGCTTCAAACGTCTCTGGAAAAGTATCGCCTGAGGAGAATCCCAACTCTCCACCTGTTTGTGCTGAACCAAAGTCCTCCGAATACTCACTAGCCAATAAAGAGAAATCTTCTCCCGCATCAATCCTTTCCTGAACCTCAGCCAGCGCGTTTTCATCAGGATCCAACAATAAAATATGAGCAGCTTGACGTGACTCAGCCGTATCAAGGCTGTTCAACTCCTCATCAAATCGATCCTGCACAGTCTCTGCACTTACCAAGGCAGGATCTGCCAATTGTGAGGGATTGAGCTCAATATACTCGACAGAAACCATAGGCTCCGTCATATAAAGCCCTTTGTTACTCTCATAGTATTGTTGTAGCTGCTCTTCTGACAAATCGATCATTTCACGAATAGGTGCGGTTGGAATCGTCAGATAGTAAAAATCTCGAGTTTGTTCTGTGATCGCGGCTAAGCCTGCCAGTTCGATTTCAGTAACGAAATTAGTGTCACTCACACCAGATACTAACTGCTGGGTAATTAAATCAGATCTCACCAGCTGTTTATAGCTGGCACTCGTATACCCGCTGCTTTGAAGCATATATCGATAGGTATCCTGATCAAAACTACCATCAGCTTGAAAGGCTTCGCTTTCCAAAATTAAATTATTAATATCTGCTTCAGAAACAGACATTCTCTGTTTTTCGGCTTCTTGAATCAGCACTTGTAGACCAATTAATTGCTGCATCGCATTAGGTCTCAGTAACTCATCCTCCAAAGCTGAGGCATCGAGCCCTTCATTCTCACTGAGAATACGCTGCTTTTGACGACTAATAGCTCGAAGAACCTCAATTTCAGGCACCGAGACTCCGTTAACTACAATTGCTGCCTCAGAGCCAGCTCCAGGGACCATGAGAGCACCGGTTCCAGAAAATGCAAAAACTGCGCCTATAAGGATTGTAATCCCTATAGCAATGCCCTTCATATTCGTTCTAAAGCTATCTAACATTTCTATTTCCTGATATTAAAAAAGGCGCATCAATGATGCGCCTTAAATGCTTGGGAAGTTCTCTAGGAATTTCCCAGGCAGGTATTAATTTACTGCGTCTTTCAGAGCTTTACCAGCTTTAAAGCTTGGTACATTTGCTGCCTTAATCTGGATTTCAGCACCAGTTTGAGGGTTACGTCCAGCCCGCGCTGCGCGATGCTTAACAGCATATGTTCCAAAACCAACCAAGGAAACTTGGTCCCCATTTTTTAAAGCACCTGTAATAGCACCCAGAGCAGAGTCAAGAGCACGGCCTGCAGAAGCCTTAGAAATGTCTGCACCAGCAGCGATAGCATCAATTAAGTCAGATTTATTCACAGTTTTCCCCTTATTATCATGGAAGTGGTTTGTAATTAAGTAAAGGCGCACTCGGATCCCTTTGACAACGCCCGTTTTTCAAGCAAATGTGCGGTCCCTAGGTACTTTATACCAATAGCGAGCAGGTCCGGTCAAGCAGTCTCTCGCAATTTGAGCGAAATAGTTAGGCTAGTGCGTACTTAACCTGTCATTAGCGGCAGAATCAACGCTTTGAGACGTACTTTTAAGAAAATCAGCATCAGACAAAGCTTCGGGCTCTGATTCGAGCGCTATCGCAAGAACATCATCAATCCACTCTACAGGGCAGATCTTAAGATCAGCTTTGATATTGTCTGGAATTTCCTTCAAGTCACTAGAATTTTCTTTTGGGATGATAACTGTGGTGATTCCTCCCCGATGAGCGGCCAGGAGTTTTTCCTTCAAACCACCGATTTTAAGAACCTGACCTCGCAGAGTGATTTCTCCTGTCATTGCAACCTCTGACTTAACTGCGATACCGGAGAGAACTGAAACAAGCGCAGTGCACATACCCACGCCAGCAGAGGGACCATCTTTGGGCGTAGCACCTTCAGGAACATGTATATGAAGGTCATTTTCCTTATGAAAATCTCTTCGTATACCAAGGGCCTTTGCTCTGCTACGAACGACCGTAAGAGCTGCCTGAATGGACTCCTGCATAACATCGCCTAGTGACCCTGTTTTAATTACCTTACCTGCGCCAGGAATTGCCGAAGTCTCTATAGTAAGTAATTCGCCTCCAACTTGAGTCCAAGCCAATCCAGTTACCTGACCAATTTGATTTTTATTCTCCGCTTTCCCAAAAGAAAAACGTCTAACACCAAGCAAGCTTTCTAAGTTTTCGCAAGTGACTATCTCCTCTGCATTAGAGTTTTCTTTGACATGTTTAGTGACCGTCTTTCGACAGATTTTTGCTATATCACGCTCCAATCCACGCACACCACTCTCTTTCGTATAATAGCGGATAGTATCTTTCAAGGCATCCTCATCAATCTTTAGCTCAGAGTCTTTCAGACCGTTGGATTTTACTTGCTTGGGCACTAAGTACTTTTCTGCGATTTTTACTTTTTCATCCTCTGTATAACCTGGAATTCGAATCACTTCCATTCGATCCAGCAGCGGACCTGGAATATTCATAGAGTTTGCTGTACAGATGAACATAACCTCAGAAAGATCATAGTCAACCTCAAGGTAGTGATCATTAAACGTATGGTTTTGCTCAGGATCAAGAACCTCCAATAATGCAGAGGATGGGTCACCTCTCTGATCCATTCCCATTTTGTCGATCTCATCCAATAGGAAAAGTGGATTTTTGACACCCACTTTGGATAATTTCTGTATTAACTTACCGGGAAGGGAGCCGATGTATGTTCTTCTATGACCTCTTATTTCAGCCTCATCACGCACACCACCCAAGCTCATTCTAATAAATTTTCTACCTGTAGCTCGGGCTATAGATTCACCAAGCGAGGTCTTCCCTACCCCTGGAGGGCCTACTAAACACAGCACTGGACCCTTTAATTTTTTTACGCGCTTTTGGACTGCAAGAAATTCAAGGATTCGCTCTTTTACTTCTTCTAATCCATGATGATCCTGATCTAGAATCTTCTCTGAATTACCCAGATCATGCTTGATGCGTGTTCGCTTTTTCCAAGGAACATTGATAATCCAATCTAAATAGTTCCTCAATACAGACGCCTCAGCTGACATTGGAGACATCATCTTGAGCTTACCCAGCTCAGACTTGGCTTTTTCCAAAGCCCCCTTTGGCATGCTTGCATCGTCAATCTTTCTACCTAGCTGATCAAGTTCCGATACTCCCTCCTCAGAATCACCCAGCTCTTTCTGAATCGCCTTCATCTGCTCATTCAGATAGTATTCCCGCTGACTTTTTTCCATCTGCTTTTTAACTCTGCTTCGAATCCGTTGCTCTACTTTAAACAAATCTATCTCCGCCTCCATGAGACTCATAAGATGCTCAAGGCGATCCGTTAGGTCAGCAATTTCTAAAACATCCTGCTTCTGCTCCAAAGACAAGTTCATATGAGATGCGATCGTATCTCCTAGTCTATCTGCGTCCTCTATACCAGCTACCGTGGCAATTACCTCTGATGGAACCTTTTTGCTTAAGTTCACATACTGCTCGAAGAGGTCATTAGTAGAACGAATCAGCACATCTGATTCATCCTCCATTAGCTCCTTAGATTCAAGTATTGAAGAAGACGCCTGCATAAAAGCTCCATCATCAGAGCAATCTTTAATACCCGTTCGATTCAATCCTTCAACTAAGACTTTGAGAGTTCCATCAGGTAATTTTAGCATTTGTAAGATAGTTGCTAGAGTACCTACCTCATATATATCCTCTAGACTCGGAGCATCCTCAGCTGGATCCTTTTGAGTCACCAATATCACTTTCTTGTCGCTTTCCATAGCCGACTCTAGCGCAAGTATTGACTTCTCCCTACCCACAAATAAGGGGACGACCATATGTGGATAAACCACCACATCTCTCAAGGGTAGGAGGGGGAAAATAGTTTTCTCAACTTTAGATGTTTTTGACACTAGTGGAACCTCGTAAACTAAAAACAATAAAACCGCATAAAGAATTACTCGTTAAAAGTAATATTGGGACTAAAACCAAAATAACAACGTTATTTTAAGTATTAAATGACAAAATCAATAGAAATAGCAGATACAAAAAAGGCGACCTAAGCCGCCCTTTACTCTAAGCTTCATCTGAAGCTAGTTTCTTTGCCTCAGGCTGTTCATAAACCAAGATCGGATCGTTCTCTCCGTTGACAACGGTAGCATCGACTACAACCTTTATTACATTAGGCTCTGAGGGCACCTTATACATCGTATCAACAAGTATGGTTTCAAGAATCGAACGAAGTCCTCGGGCACCAGTTTTGCGCTCAATAGCCTTCTCAGCAATAGCTTCAAGGGCGTCGCTTCTGACGTCCAAATCAACATCCTCCATTGCAAATAACGCTTGATACTGTTTAAAGAGAGCATTTTTAGGTTCGACAAGAATGTTTATAAGGGCCTCACGGTCCAGCTCCTGCAGAGTCGCTACAACTGGCAGACGGCCAATAAACTCAGGAATTAGTCCGTACCCAATCAAATCACTTGGTTCCACCCCTAGAAGGGTCTCTCCAATAGATTTTTGAGAGTCCTTGCTGTTGACCTGCGCACTAAAGCCTATGCCACCCTTCTCCGAACGATCCCTAATAACCTTTTCAAGGCCAGAGAACGCACCGCCGCATACAAAAAGTATATTCGCAGTGTCGACCTGAAGGAATTCTTGCTGAGGATGCTTTCGCCCACCTTGAGGGGGAACAGACGCGACAGTCCCCTCAATTAGTTTCAGTAGCGCTTGCTGTACGCCCTCACCAGAGACGTCTCTTGTGATAGACGGGTTATCTGATTTTCGAGAAATTTTGTCTATCTCATCAATGTAAACAATACCCCTTTGCGCTTTGTCCACATCGTAGTCACATTTCTGCAGGAGTTTTTGAATGATATTCTCTACATCTTCTCCAACGTAACCCGCCTCTGTAAGAGTTGTTGCATCGGCGATAGTAAACGGTACATCTAAGAGTCGCGCTAAGGTTTCAGCAAGCAATGTCTTCCCACTACCAGTGGGACCAATAAGGAGTATGTTGCTTTTTCCTAGTTCAACGCTCTCTGGTTGATTACCAGCCTGATCTTGAACCTGTAGACGCTTGTAGTGGTTATAAACTGCCACTGAGAGTGTTCGCTTTGCCCTCTCTTGACCAATGACATACTCGTCAAGAATAGACTTGATCTCGGTGGGGACGGGAAGTTTATCTGAGCTGCTATCTGAGTCAACTACTTGGGTTTCTTCGGAGATGATGTCGTTGCATAAATCCACGCACTCATCGCAGATGTAAACCGAGGGCCCGGCTATTAAACGTCTCACTTCGTTTTGGTTCTTTCCGCAAAAAGAGCAGAAGAGAAGCTTACCGCCATCACCTAAACTACCACTGTCACTCATTTGTTACTCCTGATATTGGGACCCATGTGATTCATCGAATATCACCTAAACCCAAAAAGGTTAACGCCTCTACTTCCTTTTGTCCAGAACCTCATCAACCAAACCATAGTCCTTGGACTCGTCAGCACTCATAAAATTATCTCGCTCAGTGTCTTCAGTTACTTTATCGACAGATTGGCCAGTATGATGAGCCATCAATCCATTGAGACGCTCTTTAATTTTGAGAATTTCTTGCGATTGAATGTGAATATCTGTGGCTTGCCCTTGAGCGCCTCCACTAGGTTGGTGGATCATTGTTCGAGCATTCGGCAGACAAAATCGCTTTTCAGGTGCTCCAGCCGCCAAGAGAAACGCCCCCATTGAGGCAGCCTGACCTATACACATAGTGCTCACATCAGGCTTTATAAATTGCATCGTGTCATAAATCGAAAGCCCGGCGGTAACAGATCCCCCAGGGGAATTAATATAGAGGTGAATATCTTTGTCTGGATTTTCAGACTCCAAGAACAACATCTGGGCGACAATTAAGTTCGCCATATGATCTTCCACCTGACCCACCATGAAAATTACTCTTTCCTTAAGCAGCCGAGAATAGATATCATAAGCACGCTCTCCACGAGAGGTCTGCTCAACAACCATCGGGACGAGCCCACTTGCCTCAACATCATGGGATATACCAGGGGTAAGATTGTGCTGGAAATTCATATTTATCTCACTAAAATCAACATTATTTAGTTTAGTACGATTAAAGCTTGCCAGCCGGATCTAGCTCGGACAGGGATTGGATGTAGTTGGCTTCGCCTACCGTATTCCTATTTTTCAGTGCCTGGCTCAGGATCAGGCTTGATAACCTCTTCGTAGGGCTCCTTCTTATCTTTTACCTTCGCCTTTGATAGAACCAGCTCAGTGACCTGATCCTCCAGCACCAATGCTTCTACAGAGCTTAACATCTCAGGCTTACTGTAATAGTAGTCGACAACCTCTTTAGGTTGCTCATATGTTGATGCTATCTCGTCAACCCTCTCACGAACCTGCTCCTCATCTGGCACCAAACCCTCGACCTTAACAATTTCAGAAACGATCACACCAAGGGCCGCTCTTCGCTCCGCTTTATCCTGGAACATCTCATTGGGCAACATATCCAGGTCGATATCCTGACCGCCTCCAAATTGCTGCACCATCTGCCGCTTGAGCTGCGCAATTTCATTATCAATCAGAGCGGATGGAAGCTCCACAGGGTTTTGATCAAATAACTCATTCATCAAACGATTTTTAATCTTGGTGCGGGTGGCGTTTCGCAATTCTCGCTCCATATTACCTTGCACTTCCTCTCGAAACTTCTCTTCCCCACCCTCTTCAACACCGAAAAGCTTAAAGAACTCATCATCCATCTTGGGTAATTTTTTTGCAGAGACCTGATTTATTTTCACCGAAAACTCCACAGACACCCCTTGCAGATCCTCAGACTGGTAATCATCTGGGAACGTCAAGTTGAGTATTGTCTCCTCTCCTCCAGTTAGTCCCTCAAGTCCCTTCTCAAAGCCCGGAATCATGGAATTGGACCCCAGAATTAGATCCTGACCGTCGGCTGAACCCCCTTCAAAGACCTCACCATCACGCGTACCGACATAATCAATGTTGACCTGATCGCCGCTGGCTGCCTTCTTCTTTGACTTATTAAACTTCGCTTGCTGATTTCTCAGTTGCTCAATCATTTTTTTGACGTCTTTGTCACCAACCTCTGCCACAGGGCGAGTGACCTTAATCTTGGAGAAGTCTTTCAACGATACTTCAGGAAACACTTCAAAGACGGCCAGAAACTCCACGTCTTGGCCCTCCTTATCAGCGATGTCATCGATTTTAGGTTGACCCACTGGGTTGAGATTTTCTTGCTGAATTGCATCATAAAAGCTTGAGTTAACCATCTCGCCGACGACTTCTTGCCTCACACCACGACCATAGTGCTGCTTGACAACCTTTAGTGGCACCTTCCCCTTACGGAACCCTTTCATGGCTACAGTCTTAGTCGCCTTTTGCAGTCGTGCCATGACCTCTTGGTCAACCTTGTCTGCAGGAACACTTATCTTCAGTTGCCGCTCCAGCCCAGTGCTAGACTCAATAGACACCTGCATAGAAAATCCTCATGGTTAAAACATTTACATTATTTGGTGCGAAAGGAGAGACTCGAACTCTCACGGGTTGCCCCACTGGAACCTAAATCCAGCGCGTCTACCAATTCCGCCACTCTCGCTTAAAACGCTCTTCAAAGCCGCCTATTAAATCAGCTCGTAAGGGTTGGTAAAGCCCTACCTCTTTGAAGGGCGTGAAGTTTGCCACAGCACCTAAAAATGGGCAACTAATTGTAGGTAAAATTACAAAGTAATTAGCCACAAATATTGTATAAATCATAAAAAAATGTTGCAACCTAGGCCTAATAGCCGGATGATTCCGCCCGGAATGACGTTTCGTCCCAATGAAGTTTATTAGGCCCCTCAAACTATGCCAAAAACCAACCCTAGCTCAAATAATTCAAAAGAACTTCGAAACGCATTGGGGAGCTTTGCCACAGGGGTAACTATTGTTACGGCGCTAGACACAGACCAGAATCCAATTGGAATGACCGTAAACAGTTTTAATTCAGTTTCGTTAACCCCACCCCTAATCCTTTGGAGCATCAGCAGAGATTCAAACTGTTTTGATGACTTTATCAAGGCCGAAACATTTGCGGTTCACGTGTTAAACCACGGCCAGGAAGATTTATCTAACCGATTCGCAGAAAGTGGCGGCGATAAATTTTTGGGATTGAGCCTTGAATCTGGATCTAATAATACACCTATTCTTCCAGACTTCAGCGCCTGTTTTGAGTGCAAGACGGAGCATCAGTACGATGGTGGAGATCACATCATCCTTGTCGGAAGAGTTATCAGCTTTGAGGATAGAGGGACCGACCCGTTAGTCTTTTACCGCGGCCAGTATACAAGAATTTAGCTATATAAAACAGTAAGTTATAGAGATATTCTTCCTCAAACTATATCCTATTTTTGCAATATTAATCCTTTAAAATTGACTTAAATCAACGTCATTGATTTCGTCGATCTCAAAATGTAAATCAAGTCACCATTGCTTCCTCACAAAAAAGCCCCTTGGAAAAGGGGCTTTTTGTTTTACTAAACGATTAGCTTAGCTTGACCGCTTACGCCGCCGAAGCATCAGCATACCTAACAGCATCAGCACAAGCACTAAGGATGAGTCCGAACTGCCATCCGTTGCCACAGCACAACCACCGCCGCCACTACTTCTAGGCTTCTCAGCGGCCCTAATCTGTAACTGGCCTGAGTTGATTGAAACGCTATCCTGGCCGTTAGTAATGGTAACCGTCACCGGACCCGCACCGACGCTTGTCCCGGCAGTCACTGTGGCAGTATAAACGCCATCGCCCTGCTCAGTGAACACGCTGACAGAACCCAGCCCGAAGCTACCTGACACACTCATCTGTCTCAGAGCACCACCCTGATCATTCAGCGCTGTCACGGTCACTGTTGTACTGTCAGTTCCGTTTGCAATCAATCCCGACCGAGAAAGAACCGCGGTACTGGAAGTACTGGGTGTACCCAGAACGACTGAGACCGTTCGAGTTACCTCAACCGCAGCATTACCCGCAGCATCGCTCACGTTATAGGTCACGGTATAGGTGCCCACAGTATCCACATCAACAGAGCTATCAGTCGTAATACTCGCACTAATGTCTCCATCAACAGCATCCTCGGCTGTAGCGCCTGCATCAACGTAGGCATTACCCACCTCGATAGAAACACTTGCATCACCAAGTAACGTGATCACGGGCGCGGTACCATCTCCAAATGAAGCGATACCACCTGGATCCACCACTGTACCATTTGCGGACATGTCCACATCGTTCGGCCCACCATCCTCAATTGTTAGCCGCAGGCAGTTATCTCCAGCATTAACACCCGACACATAGGCATCGCTATCTATGCCTGGGCAGGCGCCATCAACAGCTAATGCCGATGCAATTGCATTGAGCGGATCCATTCCCGTCGCGGTGACAGTCGCAAATGCCCGCCAACCAATATCCTCATTGAAGTACTTACGGTACTCAGAATTAACAGCAATAGAGATAGCCAGCGGCACGACTAAGTTGTAAGACGCACCAGGTTCAGCACCGGAGATAGTAAAGTCAATAAGTCCAGCTGGATAATCGTAGTCCGCATCAGGCTCAATACCCAACTCAACCAAATCATCCTCTGCGACGCTGATATCGTTGTCGCCATTAGCCAATGACAGAGAACCTAATGTGATCTGCGTTCCTGGTTCGGTTTCCACAACACCACCATCAGATGGCGCGGCATTTGGGACAGATATATTATCCGCATAGTCTGGTATTCCATCGCCATCGCTATCGCCATAGCCCTCATCGGCATCTGATATTCCATCACCATCACTATCCACATCACTAGCAAGGACAGGTGCCGATGCAAGGACATTCACAGAGACAGAAGCCATGACGCTGTCCGTACCATCGCTAACTTCAGCACTGATAGTTGTCACACCAACCATTCCCGCTGCACTGAAGCTCAACGTCTTAGTCGCTGGATCAGCAACCGCTGCAGAAAGATTTAGCGCATCTCCCCAGTCAACAGTATGAGTATCAGTGGGGTTAGGATCATCAATGCCTACGGTTATTACGACCGCGCCACCATCCGCTACAACCGTGCTACCAGCGATAGTTCCCTGAGATACAGAGAGGTCGATCACTGGTGGAACATTGCCATCAACAATCGTTAGCGTCTGCTGGCTTACCGAACCTAGTGCAGCATTGGTTGGACTACTTATCGTTATGACAACCGTCTCGTCAGATTCAGCAATCTCATCATTGGCAATGGTGAGGTTAATAACACCAGAACTTCCCGCTGCAATACTTATGCTACCGGACTGAGTGACAGTATAGTCATCGCCCTCAGTTGCAGTACCTGAGATGCTAAACGGTACGTCCACTGGATAATCCGGCGCCATACCACTGAGCTGAACCTTGACCTCAGGCGTCGCTCCCTCTGCGGTGGATCTTGACGGACCTAAGTTCGCCAGAGGATTTACCTTAAGACTCTGAGTTGCAGAGGTGGTATTTCCATCGGCATCTGTCGCGGTCCAAGTAATGGTGAAGGCACCTGACTCAAATGGCCCTGTCTGGTCAGCACTCACAGAGACGGCATTTCCGTCCCCATCAGTCGCAGTCGCAGTGCCGAGGTCAACCGCAGTCAGGTAGCCAATCGCATAAACAACGAGATCCGCTGGGAATTCAAGGTTTATGATGAATGGAGAGACTACGACTGCCCGAGGAACCTCGTCAGCCGCATTACCTGCAGCATCACTAACGCCATAGGTGACTGTGTAAGTGCCAACCGTATTCACATCCACAGTGCTGACCGCCACAATACTTGAAGTAATAACACCATCAATATTATCCGTAGCTGTAGCCCCTGCATCAATATATGCCCTGCCAACCAATAGCTCTACCGTAGCATCACCGATCAAGGTAATTGTCGGCTTAGTTGCATCTGGAGTTACTGTAACCGTTCGCGTCACCTCAACCGCAGCGTTACCCTCGGCATCGCTCACGTTATAGGTCACAGTATAGGTACCAACTGCACCGGTATTAACGTTGTTAACCGTTGTTATGCTCGCACTGATATCGCCATCAATATTATCTACAGCGGTCGCACCCGCATCTGTATATGTCGATCCGAGTTCAAGACTGATATTTGA
>ERZ802819.481-NODE-481-length-26701-cov-12.9567_pt1 | contig 26701 bp, 28 predicted proteins | sample MGYA00345647_ERZ802819 | MGnify/ENA primary metagenome ERZ802819 (study PRJEB30503, sample SAMEA104212355) | marine metagenome | biome: Westerlies Biome; feature: [SRF] surface water layer (ENVO:00010504) within the epipelagic zone...; material: water...
TCTGAGTTGTACTACTTTTTCTACGGGAGTGGAATAGGCGTAGTCGCTGTATGTTTGCATCAATCGACGTCTTTTATCAATAAGCTGACCTTTTTGATTTGTGGCAGATGACTTGTCTTAAATCTCATGAGCCAGAGCCATCTCTCCTGTATACCCTATGTTTCAGTTAATAAATCCAAATTTTCAAGAGTAAAATCAGAAGTACTTGCTGTTTATTCATAAACGTATAGTGACATACGCATCTCTTTTGTCTAAAGTGAAGGGTCAAAAAATAAACAGGAAGGGATTTAAAATGAATAGATTAATGTACCTATTACTAGCTTTTTTTATTACTCAGATGGCAATTGCGGATCACCATGCGCCAAAAACCGCTGCAGTTGAAACGTTCTCCTGTAGTTTTGCCAACGGTAAAGATATGGATGATCTATTGAAGGTCGCCGGCGAATGGGATGCTTGGGCGAGTAATAATTTTAGTAAAGCCTACTCAGGCTATGTGCTACAGTCCGTTATCGCCAATGATGCAGATTTCCCGTTTGACACAGTCTGGATAGGCTTTGCAAGCGACCACCAAGCAATGGGCTCTATTAATGATGAATGGATGGCCAAGGGTGGAAAGTTACAGAAGAAGTTTGATTCTGTTTCTACCTGCAGCTCGCATTCACTACTGACCGCCATGGCAGTGAAGCCGATAGAAAATACGGGCGGACCTGCGTTTTTACAAATCTCCGCTTGTGAAATGAATGAAGGCTCTGATATGGCATCATTAATGGCAGGAGATAAGGCATGGGCGACATGGATGACAGACAATGATATGCCAGGTGGGTTGTTCCGCTGGTTCACCGCAGTAGGTGAGCCGCGTGATAGCCAAACCGATTTTTATAACGTCTATGTTGCCTCAAGTATGGCAGAGCGAGGACAGGCCCATGACATGATGATGGCGGGCGGTAATCAGGCTTTACAGTCAGCCTATGGTGATCTTGCGACTTGTGACAATCCCCGTGTTTGGCATTCTCAACCCGTTGGTGGTAAATCAGGAAGTTAAGTTACTTAGTTTTCAAAGATACAAAAAAGCCTTAGAAATTAATAACTCTGAGGCTTTTTTACTTTAGGGTGATTAGTTTCGCCAAAAGGTACAACGAAAGGTACAACGGCTAATTTTTTTATTAATTATTGAAGAGAATAAGTAATAAAATCAGTTTGTTATAGGATTAAAGTAGAATCCCTCCTTCTCCGCCATATTCTCTTGAAAGTCTCTAAGGCCCTTGTTAGCTCTAGTTTGTTACGACACTGATGAGGAGACATGCTGAGGAAGTAACAAAGAGTATCCTCGACTAATAGTGAATCAATGTTTATTTCGATTCTTTTTTGTATATTGATTTTCTAGGCTTTGCAAATACTCTTCTTACCATTGCTTTGAAGTTTTCGATAGGCATATTATCGTATGCAGGATCAAAAGAGTTTTGATCATATTTTTCACAGAATTCAGCACAGTCTTCAAAATGCTCACTATCTTTAAATTTATCTCGCATATTTTTATCTAGGCCAATGTGATCAAAAAAGTAGTATCCCTGGAAGATTCCATGATTTTTTACGATCCAATGATTTTTTTCTGACACGAAAGGTTCTAACATAGTAGCCGCCAGATCTGCATGATTAGTAGAGGCTATAGAATCTCCAATATCATGGAGTAAAGCGCAAACCACGTACTCTTCGTCTCTTCCATCTCGGAATGCCCGAGTAGCACATTGCAAACAGTGTTCATATCGATCAATTGCCATGCCACCTGAATCTCCCTTTAGAAGCTCAAGGTGGTCAAGAATACGGTCTGGTAACTTACTGACGAACTCTCTTGCATGCTCCATTACGATCTCGTAATCTTCAGGAGTAGATTCCGACATTTCAGTGAAAGTTACTTGTTTATCCATTTGTTTTCCTTTGCTTCCACAAAATAATGCGCGCATTGCATAAAAAAATCAATAATCGCATGATGTTGGTTGATCAGTTCCTTTTTTAATCGCATTGATTTAAAAGATGATCAGCAAACTTGATTAAAACACTTTTAAATTTTTAATGTGAATTTTCGGTTTTTAGACTATATTTTAGCAATTGGTGCATTGATCAGAGGTTGTTTTTGAAAATAATAGATTTCGAAATTTTTCACGCAGATGCCGGAAGGTCCTTTTCCTTTCTGAAAGTTCTTACTGATTCGGAAATTGTAGGATGGTCTGAGTTCACGGGAATATCTGAAATATTACGTAGACACGGATTAACTGCAGTTATCGAGTCACTGTTAAAGCCGCTGTCAGGAAGAGATCCGCGCCATGTTGAAAGAATTACCAGCGATTTATACACGGCCACACGACAGTCACCATCTGGTTTAAATCATCAGGCAATCGGTGCAATTCAAAATGCTCTACTCGATATAAAAGCAAAATCACTTGGACTGCCCGTTTATGCACTATTTGGTGGACCAGTGAGGCATCGGATACCGCTGTATTGGTCACACTTTGCTCTTTCTCGTCTGAGAAGAGGTTTTGAGATACATAAAAAAAAGGAGATAAAAACTCTTGATGACATGGTTAATCACGCGCAATGTGTCATCAATGCAGGTTACTCTGCTTTGAAGACCAAAATACATTATTTTGATGCATCCGGTGGAACAGGCTATTTCCCATGTTTTGGCAGTGAGCCAGGAGCACCAGAACTTAATTTATCATCTCGGATGTTGAACAATATAATAAATCAAATGTCCTCGCTCAGAGATGCTGTGGGTGATGAGTTAGATCTTATTCTTGACTTAAATTCAAACTTCAAAGCTGATGGGATTATTCGTATTTCCAAGGCGTTGAGAGATTTAAATATTAGATGGTTAGAGGTTGATGTTTTAGATTCGGCTGTTCTTCGTGATATACGCGAGAAATCTCCAATTCCCATAGGTGGTTGTGAAATGATCTGTTCTGCTCAAAGCTACGCACCTTTCTTTGTGAAGCGTTCTTTGGATGTGCCGTTAGTAGATGTTTGTTGGAACGGGCTTTTGGAGTCGGTGAAGATTGCCAACGTTGCAAATGTCTTTGATTTAAACATCTCTCCTCATAACTTTACAGGGTATTTATCGACGCAAATTAATGCTCATTTTGCAGCATTAATTCCAAATCTTGAGATAATGGAAATTGATGTAGATGAGGTTCCTTGGCTTGCTGAATTCTTCACAGAGCCTTTAAAAATTGATAACGGAGAATTGATCCTCACCGATAAGCCTGGCTGGGGGATGGATGTTAATGAAGAGGCTGTCCGAAAGCGACCACCCAGAGCAGACATTGACTAATATTTTTTCTTGTACATCAGTTGATAAAATGCATGGAATGTAAAACGTTGATAGATTTACATTACTAAATAATTAAGTTAGGAGAGCTATATATTCAAACTCCTTTCTAATATATTAAATAGGTAAGTGCTCGACATTGTTTAAGTATAAGAATATGACTACTCTCTTCAATCGTTTATCTAGGTACTTAGTTGTCATTTTAAGTTTATTAACCTTAACGCTCTTCCTTACCCAGGATGAAAACCAGTAGATGGGCATACCAACCATTTTAGACACCGATATTGGACACGATGTGGATGACGTCTGGGCGCTAGCGTTTTTGCTGAAATGCCCTGAACTGGACGTAAAGCTCATTACCACTAGCACCGGCAATACCATTTATCGCGCATCACTGGTAGCAAAGATACTGCAGCTCATGGGTCGAACGGATATTCCAATTGGTATCGGCATTCCTCTGGATGACAACCCTCATACACATAATGCTTGGCTTGATGATTTTGATCTAGGTCAGTATCCGGGTACTTTGATACGCGATGGCGTTGGCGCAATTTGTAATACCATCATGTCTGCGGAGAGCAAAGTATCTCTGATTTGTATTGGGCCGGTGCCCAATATTGCAGCTGCGCTCACACGCCAACCTGCCATTTGCGATAACGCTAAGTTTGTTGGAATGCACGGCAGTATTTATCGCGGCTATCTCGATGCGCCAAAACCCGCACGTGAATTTAATGTTATGACCCATGCGCTGGCCTGCCAGGCTGTATTTGAAGCGTCATGGGAAAAAGTTATTACACCACTAGATACATGCGGAAACGTCATTTTGGACGGTGAACGATTTGGTCAAGTTCGCGAGGCTGCAAAGCAGCAAGGGCCAACCAGTGCTGCTAGTATCTGCCTTGAAAATCACCTCTTATGGTTCAAAGCAGCGCGTGACTGGCCAATATTGAAACGTATGGATCCGCAATTACAAAGCTCAATTCTTTATGACTTAGTTGCGGTCTATTTGGGCTTTACAGAGCAGTCGCTTGATATGGAGACTCTGCCGATTGTTATCACCCCTGATGGCAAAACGCTTATTGATGAGCAAGGTCAATACGTACGCTGTGCCCTCAACTGGCATGACAAAAATGAATTCCTCAACCTAGTCACCGAACGGCTCGTAACGGCATCACCAGGCACATAGATTAGCTGGCAAGGCTGATGGAGACGAAAGTTGGCGATGAGATAGTCCCTCTCCGTTATACAACTAATTTAAAGCCTATGTAGCCTTTAAATTAAGATACTTGATGAGTAGAGAGGCACTTTCACTTGTAGTCAAAGCAGGGCTATTTCAAACTAATCTGATTTAGCGTACGATTCCCTCCCTAATTTTTTGGATCGAACGGGGTTCGGGATTTATATGTTTAGACTATTTTTTGTACTGATTTTGACACTCTTAATTTCAAGTAGTTTGTTTGTTCCCTCTGCTATCGCTATGAGTCCTAAACTTGAGGCCAAGTCTATTTTGATAACTGGAGCTACCACTGGAATTGGTAGAAATTTAGCTGAGACTTTAGCAGAACGCGGATATCATGTTTATGGTGGCGCTAGGACTGATGCTGAAATGAAGGAACTAGACGATATTTCGAATATTACAGCTATTCGGTTGGACGTAACAAAACAAGATCAAGTTGACTCGGCTGTTCAAAGAATTAGGGAGATTGGGACCGGGTTATATGCGCTAGTTAATAATGCAGGCATTGGTGGAGGTGGACCAGTGTTAACAACTCTAGTAGAGGATCAGACCTCGGTTTATACAGTTAATGTCGAAGGTGTTTACAGAGTGACGAAAGCATTCGCTCCTCTCGTTATTGAATCGAAGGGAAGAATCACAACTACTGGATCGGTCGCAGGCATAATCAGTTCAAGCTCCTTTAATGCCTATAGTGGAAGTAAACATTGGATTGAGGCATTCACAGACGGTTTAGCTCAGGAAATGAAGCCCTTTGGCGTTGATGTTAGTGTTATTGAGCCTGGTAATTATCAATCCCACATTCGCAGAAGCTCAGTCCTCCGAGCATTTGATAAAGTTCTCGCGGCCGGAGGAGAAATTACTGAAGAGATGCAAAAGCAGTATGATCAAACCGCCGCGTATGAGTTATCTCTGAAGCAACCTGATGAGGTATCGGCAGCTTTTATACACGCTCTTTTTAGTGATCAACCACTTCGCCGGTACGTTGTTACCCCGAATGCAGAATCCCAAAAATATACTATCAGCACCAAGATTCAGCAATTGGTCCAATTAAATCAGTGGGGACAACATACTTATTCTCGCGGTGAACTTATAGGAATGTTGGATTATTGGATGAAGAAATTAGGTGAATCCTCAAATTAATGCAGGAATTTAGGTTTACTTTGGTGAGAACTTGGAATCATTAACATTTGAACAACTCAGGCTCGTTGTGGTCCTCTACACGAGCGCATTAGTTCCACCTGTGCTTCTTGGTTATCTATATTTGAAAGGTTTATTAGCTAACTGGGTGCCTAAATTTTATATTTTAATGATCGTAGTTTGCGCGGTGGGATGGGAACTTTGGTTTAGCTACGGCATTCTATACGGAGATGAAATTAGTTTGAGGCGATCTGAGATACTTAATCTCTTCATCCCTGCCGATATAAATTGGCTTCTAAACTCCATGGCAGACTCTGGCGCGATAGTATGTGGACTACTGTGGTTGGTCTGGGTTTTGAAAGGAAGGGATAGCACTATTTTTCGAGAATGGAATTGGTCCTGCTTCTTGATGATTCTGTTTTTGTTCATCGGCCAGAACCTCTTGGTTGAGATGTTTCTATACCATGATCAATTGGCAGTGGATAAGATGATCTCTTGGGCGCCTTTATCGCCGTTAGCTCATTGGATGAATCCCATACTTTTCCAATTCGAGGGTCGCACTGTTATGCTTCAGACCCAACTCCCTTGGCTCATTTTGACACCCATAATTTACGGAGGCTTGATTAAGTACCTTGGTAACCATTATCCAATTTCTAATGTGGATGATGCATTCTAGAGAGAATCTTCCTGACGTGAATTTAGTTTCTCAGTTACTCTGAGGCATTTCCAGATCTGATTCAATGCATCTATCGAGAAGTTTTAAGAGGGCTGATCTAGATTTGTTCTTAGTTCCATTAAAAGCCCCCATGTTTAGTTGACTAAAGCCCGTTGCTACGCTTTTTGCAGCTGTGTCTAGATTATCAGGTGCGACGATTAAGTCATAAAATCCCGCTGTTACAGCTCCATCAGGTGACCATATTTCGGCATTAATAACTGCACGATGAAAGTAATTAAGTGGAATGCGATACCTAGCCAACTCAATTCCAAAATTATGCATTGTCATGCCGATCATAGTTTCATTTAGACCAGTTTTAAATTCTCCTTTTGCTCCAATCCTGTAGTCACAAGCTAACATCAAGAATGCACCCATCGCTATGCAGTGGCCCGTGGATAGACCTATCACAGGGAAAGGGAAGGAGAGAATCCGACGCGCCATTTTGGAACCTCTAGAAGTCAAAAGTAGAGCTTTTTCAGGTCCTTTTGATATTTCTTTGAGGTCAAAGCCACCTGAAAATAAGCCAGGACGTCCTTTAAAAATCACAATCGCATTGTCCGTCTCGGCTTGGTTAAACGCCTCCTCAAGCTCATCCCACATCTGATGAGAGAGCGCGTTAGCTTTGCCATCATCCATTGCTATGCTGGCGATTCCGTTTTCAAAGGTGTAGCTGACGTTGTTACTCATAATTTCTCCAAATGGATGGCAGGTTCAATCTTAAAACTCGGCTTGGAGGAAGACTAAATCAACCTGATAGCCGGTGTCAAACCCTCTGCTTTGCTACATATTTTTATGGCTACTCTTTCAAAGTATATTGGTATGGATTGTCTTGCATACCGAACATTGGATTGAGATACTCCCTACAATAAAGATACGATAAATGTTAACAGGAAAAATCAAATGATCCGTTTTTTAAAGTACTTATTTTTGGGTTTCTGGATCTTTTTTATTTTGAATTTAGTAAGTCCTATATTTGGCACTTCTAGCACTAGTATTTTTCGTCTTGGGATATTTATCCTAATTTTACATGTTTTAGAGCTCGGATTTGTCTATGGGAAGCTCAAGTCGATCGGTCGCAGCAGTGCGAGGGATATCCTATCGGTTTTAGCTTTTGGACTGCTTTTCTGGCGGCCCTTGTTAAAAGATAGGACCTAAACTATCTGACTTTTTTGCGGAGTGTTAGTGATTCTTTAGCCAAGTTTTTTACTACATGCAGAAGTTATTAGTCCTTAGGCTTAATCATGGTTATGATATTCCCTGAAAGCTTAATTATAAGAAAATTTTGAGGTTAAAAATAAAAAACATAAATGGAGGTGGGATATGAAAACACGTGCAGCGGTTGCATTTGGTGCGGGGAAGCCCTTAGAAATTGTTGATGTTGATCTTGAAGGACCCAGAGCCGGAGAGGTATTGGTGGAGATCATGGCAACTGGTGTGTGTCATACCGATGCCTTTACGCTTTCAGGAGATGATCCTGAGGGAGCATTTCCAGCTATTTTAGGTCACGAGGGGGCAGGAGTGGTTTTAGAGGTTGGAGCCGGAGTAAAAAGCCTTAAACCGGGTGATCATGTTATTCCTCTTTACACAGCAGAGTGCAGGGAATGTGATTTCTGTTTGAATCCAAAAACAAATTTATGCCAGGCCGTGAGGGTGACTCAAGGGCAGGGGGTTATGCCAGATGGGACGAGTCGATTTTCCTTTGAAGGCAAGCCTATATTACATTATATGGGGTGCTCGACATTTTCAAATTATACTGTCCTGCCAGAAATATCTCTTGCCAAAATTAGAGAGGATGCGCCGTTTGACAAAGTTTGTTACATCGGGTGTGGCGTAACCACTGGAATTGGTGCAGTCGCATTCACAATGAATGTGGAGGCAGGTTCCACAGTTGCCGTATTTGGTCTTGGCGGAATAGGTCTAAATGTGATTCAGGGTGCAAGGATGGTGGGCGCCACGCGTATCATTGGTATTGACTTAAACCCCGCTCGAATTCCAATGGCTACTCAATTTGGAATGACTGATTTTATTAACCCTAAAGAGGTGGATAATGTGGTTGACCATATTGTCGATATGACAGGTGGTGGAGTTGACTATAGCTTTGAATGTATCGGTAATGTTGAAGTTATGCGGCAAGCCTTAGAGTGCTGCCACAAAGGCTGGGGAGAGAGCTGTATTGTAGGTGTAGCCGGAGCTGGGAAAGAAATTTCCACTCGACCATTCCAACTGGTGACAGGACGATCATGGCGCGGGACAGCATTTGGAGGTGCTAGAGGTCGGACAGATGTGCCAAAAATCGTTGATTGGTACATGGATGGGAAAATAAATATTGATGATCTCATTACCCATAAGATGCCATTAGATGATATTAACAAGGCCTTTGATCTCATGCATGCCGGAGAAAGTATCCGATCCGTAGTGGAGTTTTAGACGATGTCGCAGATGGAGTTAGAGCAGATTGGTTGTAATTTGAGTTTTGGTGGCCGTCAGCTACGTTACAAGCACTCCTCGTCGGTTCTAAATTGCGAAATGATGTTTTCGGTTTTTCTCCCGCCTCAGGCCTCCGAAGTCCGAGTTCCAGTGCTTTATTGGCTGTCTGGACTGACGTGCACCGATGAAAATTTTGTAACGAAAGCTGGCGCTCAAAAGTATGCCGCTAGACATGGTATTGCCATAGTGTGTCCGGATACGAGTCCCAGAGGTGAAAATGTGCCAGACGATCCAGACGGCGCCTATGATTTTGGTCTGGGAGCCGGTTTTTATGTTAATGCGACAATTGAACCTTGGGCAAGTAACTATCGTATGTATGACTATGTTTTGGATGAATTGCCGACTTTAGTGGGGCGCGAGCTACCGATAGATGTGGACAATGCTGCAATATCAGGCCATTCGATGGGCGGTCATGGGGCGCTGACGCTTGCGTTTAATAATCCTGGAATCTTTAAATCTGTATCTGCATTTTCTCCAATTTGCTCGCCTGTGCGATGTCCTTGGGGTCATAAAGCGCTTGGTCAGTATCTTGGAGGGAGCGCAGACAAGGTTCCGGTTAGCTGGCTCAGGCATGACTCGGTGGAGATACTGAAAACTATTGAACATGATGATAAAAATAGTGTGCCTGTGCTAATAGATCAAGGTGAGGATGACAACTTTCTTGACGAGCAGTTGAACACGCAACTATTGGTTGATACCGCTCGAGATGTGGATTACGCAATGCAGGTTCGGTTTCAGCCTGGTTATGATCATAGCTACTTTTTTATCGCTAGCTTCATCGAAGAACACATTGATTTCCATGCTAAATTTGTTTGCAAGTAGATTAGTCTCATAGAGATAAGTAAAGGTCGCAAAGCCACGACGGATAACGAGGTTTTTAGTGTTAGACTGCCGGCAAAATCTGGTGGCAAAACGTAAAATTATAATAACTGTTTGAAATATCTTTCTAAACGAAAAATATTCGCAGAGTCAGGCTTTCGGTGGGAGTTGGAGATTGGTTAAAGGCACAGATGTTGATCAACTGGTCGAGCAGTTTAAATCATTGCCTGGCGGTCTGCTGCCTCTTTTGCATGCCATAAAAGAGGAATTTGGTTATGTGCCAGAGTCTTCTGTTCCATCGATTGCTAAAGGCCTAAATTTATCTCGGGCAGAGGTCCATGGAGTAATCAGTTTTTACCATGACTTCAAAACAGAACCTACCGGAACACATATCGTGCAGATCTGCAGGGCTGAGGCATGTCAGGCCATGGGCTCTCGAGAAATTGAGTCTCATGCTAAAAGTTCGCTGGGTCTTGAATATGGTGAGACTTCTGCAGATGGACTGCTGACGCTGGAGCCTGTCTACTGCCTTGGTAATTGTGCATGCTCGCCATCTATTAGAATTGATGATGCCATCCATGCTCGCGTCAGTAAGAACCGTTTTGATCAACTGATGATGGCGCTTCAGACCTCCGATGTCCCTGTAAAAGGAGCAAAGTCTTGATAAATATTTTTGTTCCACAGGATACAACTGCGTTAGCGTTGGGAAGTGATGAAATTGCTTCATTGTTGACAGAGTCTATCAGCAGTCGAGGGTTGGATGTCAAGTTGATCCGCAATGGTTCTCGCGGAATGTTTTGGCTAGAGCCATTGCTTGAAATAGAGTTTGAAGGCGATCGTTTTGGATTTGGCCCTATAACTATGTCTGATGTTCCTTCGATAATAGATGTGTTGGAAGATTCCCATAGTGACCTTAAAAACATCGCTCATCCATTGTTTTTAGGTAGTGTTGAAAATATTGAATATCTGGCAAAACAGCAGAGACTCACATTCAAGCGCTCAGGCCTAAGTGATCCTACCTGTATCAACAGTTATCAAAGTTTGTCTGGATTTAAAGGGCTAACCAAAGCGCTATCGATGGATAGTCAATTAATTGTTGATGAGTTAAAAAACTCGGGGTTACGTGGGAGGGGCGGAGCAGCATTCCCAGCCGGCATCAAATGGCAAACCGTACTAGATGCGCCAGGTGAGCAAAAATATATAGTCTGCAATGCCGACGAAGGGGACTCAGGCACGTTCGCAGACAGGTTGCTTATGGAATCTGATCCGTACCAGTTGATTGAAGGAATGACGATTGCTGGGCTCGCTGTGGGTGCAAATCAGGGCTATATATACTTGCGATCTGAATATCCAGTTGCGCACAAGATACTAAATCATGCTATCAAAGAGGCTTACAAGGCCGGTTTCCTGGGTGAAAATATTCGTGACTCGGGCAAGGATTTCTTTTTGGAAGTTCGTTTGGGCGCAGGGGCATACATTTGTGGTGAAGAGACTTCTCTTTTGGAGAGTTTAGAGGGCAAACGAGGAATGGTGAGAACTAAGCCTCCTTTACCCGCTATTGAGGGGCTTTTTGGTAAACCCACGGTGGTAAATAATGTTTTGACATTAGGTGCTGCGGCAACTGTCTTGGAAGAAGGCTCTGATGCATATAAGAATTTTGGTATGGGTCGTTCGAGAGGCACTTTGGCAGTTCAGCTGGCTGGAAATGTTAAGAGGGGTGGCCTTATAGAGCTTGCATTTGGTGCGACATTGAGAGAGGTTGTTGAAACTTTTGGAGAGGGTACTTTCTCTGGTCGTCCCATTCGCGCAATTCAAATGGGTGGTCCATTGGGCGCATTTTTACCTGAGTCTCAATGGGATACGCCACTTGACTATGAGGCATTTGCTGCGCTTAAAGCTATGATAGGGCATGGTGGAGTTGTTGTTTTTGACGATACGGCGGATATGGCTGCTCAAGCTCGTTTTGCAATGGAATTCTGTGTAATTGAATCGTGTGGTAAGTGCACACCCTGCCGTATAGGATCTACCCGCGGAGTTGAGGTTATCGATAGAATTGTTGCTAATGAGGATCGAGATGATAATCTAATTTTGTTGCATGAGTTATGCGATACAATGGAGTTAGGATCATTGTGTGCCATGGGAGGGATGACTCCCTTTCCAGTTCAAAGTGCCTTGACTCACTTTGAGGAGGACTTTGGCCTTAATAGTCGAAGAGATCATTAATATGCTTGAATTTTATGAACCGCAGGCAGATTTTGGTACGCCTGAAATAGAAAGTGAAACTATGGTTACCCTCTCGATTGACGGTGCAGATGTTACAGTGCCTGAAGGTACCTCGGTGATGCGAGCAGCTGCAGAGAAAGGGATTAAGATTCCAAGATTATGCGCCACAGATTCTTTAAAATCCTTTGGATCGTGTAGGGTATGCTTGGTTGAAATTGAGGGCAGGCGTGGTTTCCCTGCTTCTTGCACGACCAATGTCGAAGAAGGTATGCAGGTTGTCACTCAATCAAGTGAGATTGGTAAGCTCCGACGTAATGTAATGGAACTGTACATCTCAGATCATCCTTTGGATTGTTTAACTTGCCCTACCAATGGAGATTGTCAGCTTCAGGACACAGCAGGTGAAGTAGGCTTGAGATCTGTGCGTTATGGTTTTGAGGGGGACAATCATCTTGTAGCGGAAAAGGATGAATCAAATCCTTATTTCACCTTCGATCCTTCGAAATGTATTGTTTGTTCAAGATGCGTTAGAGCTTGTGAGGAAACTCAAGGCACATTTGCACTCACGATTGATGGGCGTGGGTTTGAGTCAAAAGTCAGTGCAGGACAGTCAGAGGATTTCATGGACTCTGATTGTGTCTCTTGCGGAGCATGTGTTGCTGCTTGCCCAACTGCAACTCTGACTGAGAAAAGTATTATTGAAGCTGGAAAGCCAGAGCATTCCGTTATTACGACGTGTGCATATTGCGGTGTGGGTTGCTCATTTAAAGCCGAAATGAAGGGAAATGACGTAGTTCGTATGACCCCTTACAAAGATGGAAAGGCGAATGAAGGTCATGCGTGTGTCAAGGGTCGATTTGCCTTCGGCTATGCCACTCACAAAGATCGTATAACCCAACCAATGATTCGAGAGAGTATTCATGACCCTTGGCAAGAGGTCTCATGGGAGACGGCGGTAAATCATACAGCCAAGCGCTTTAAAGAAATCCAGTCAAAGTATGGCCGCACAAGTATTGGCGCAATTTCCTCCTCTCGATGTACCAATGAGGAGGTCTATCTGGTACAAAAGATGGTTCGTATGGGATTTGGCAATAATAATATTGATACTTGCGCAAGAGTTTGTCATTCGCCCACCGGCTTTGGTTTAAAGACTACCCTAGGGGAATCCGCTGGCACACAGACATTTGCCTCCGTAGCGAAAGCAGATGTCATTATTGTGATGGGCGCTAATCCAACTGAAGCTCACCCAGTATTTGGATCTCGATTAAAGCGTCGATTACGTGAGGGCGCTAAGTTAATTGTGATTGATCCGCGAGAAATTGAGCTGGTAAATTCTCCGCACATAAGCGCAGATTTTCATCTACCAGTTCGACCGGGCACCAATGTCACAGTATTGAATGCGCTCGCACACGTGATTGTTAAAGAAGGTCTGCAGGCATCAACGTATATTGAAGATCGTTGTGAAATGGATGAATTCGAAAAATGGTCAGCTTTCATAAGTGACGATCGTCACTCCCCGGAAAATACTGAGCAATTTAGCGGTGTTCCTGCGCGCGATTTAAGGGCTGCAGCAAGACTTTATGCGGAAGGTGGTAATGGGGCAATTTTCTACGGCCTCGGTGTTACAGAGCACAGTCAAGGTTCCACAGCTGTGATGGCTATAGCTAATTTAGCAATGTTAACTGGAAATGTTGGACGAGAGGGAGTTGGTGTTAATCCACTAAGAGGCCAAAACAATGTTCAGGGTTCATGCGACATGGGTTCTTTCCCTCATGAGCTGCCAGGATATCGACATATTTCCAGTAAAGTGACAAGAAATCTTTTTGAAGGTGAGTGGGGAGTCACGCTTGATCCCGAGCCGGGTTTGAGAATTCCTAATATGTTTGATGCAGCTATTGATGGTGAATTCAAGGGTCTATACTGTCAGGGAGAAGATATTGCGCAATCTGACCCAAATACTCAGCACGTTGAGACAGCGCTCAGTTCCATGGAATGCTTGGTGGTCCAAGATATTTTTCTTAATGAAACAGCTAAGTTTGCCCACGTTTTTCTTCCGGGCGCATCGTTTCTTGAAAAAGATGGTACCTTCACTAACGCCGAACGTCGTATTTCAAGAGTTCGTAAAACGATGCCGCCTCTAAGTGGAAAGGCCGACTGGGAGGGTACGATGGCTTTAGCTAACGCTCTGGGTTGCAAGTTTCAATATGATCATCCTTCTGAAATTATGGATGAAATCGCTCGTCTCACTCCTACATTTAACGGCGTTTCTTACGCAAAACTTGATAAATTGGGAAGTATTCAGTGGCCATGTAATGATCACACACCAGCTGGAACGCCCGTTATGCACGTTGATGAGTTTGTTCGTGGTAAGGGATTCTTTGCGATAACTGAGTATGTACCCACTGAGGAACGTGCTAATCGCAAATTCCCCCTTCTTTTGACCACTGGACGTATCCTGTCTCAATACAATGTGGGAGCTCAAACTCGACGAACTAAAAACAGTGAGTGGCATGAAGAGGATACCTTAGAGATCCATCCTCATGACGCGGAAGAGCGAGGCATCAAGCACGGTGATTGGGTGGGTATAAAAAGCCGTGTTGGAAATACTGTTCTACACGCTGATGTGACTAGTCGTGTTAAACCAGGTGTGGTTTATACAACTTTTCATCATCCAGTTTCTGGCGCGAATGTGATTACTACTGATAATAGTGATTGGGCGACCAACTGCCCAGAATTCAAGGTAACAGCAGTGCAGATTAGCAAGGTTACGGCCCCATCTCGTTGGCAAGAACGTCAAAAAATGTTTAATACTCAGCAACAGCATTTACTGGCGAAAGCTAGGCATTGATGATTATGAGTACTGACCCCGCAAGTTATGTCCAACGGCATGTCTGGCAGGGCGGTCAAATCTCAACAGTTGAAGATCAGGTAGCGACAGAAACTCCTGTGGCAATTGTTTTTAATGGCATCTCACATGTGGTGATGATGGCAACTCCTTCGGATCTTGAAGATTTTGTATTTGGATTTAGTCTTACTGAGGGAATTGTCGAAACCGCTGATCAATTACTCGATCTTGAAGAGATCTCCACGGACAAAGGAATTGAACTTCACGCATTGATTACCGCGGAGAGGTTTGCTGGACTTAAGGAAAAGCGCAGGAACCTCGTTGGTAGGACGGGGTGTGGCATTTGTGGGGCTGAGTCACTAGAAATTGCGGTTCCAAATCCTAAATGGGTGAACAGTGAAATTTTGTTAAGCCATGCTGCATTGCAGCGTGCGATCATTACAATTTCTGAGGTCCAAGAACTTCAAAAGCAGACAGGCGCAGTCCACGCCGCCGCTTGGTGTAATCTTGATGGTGATATTGTAGTACTCAGAGAGGATGTTGGTCGGCATAATGCTTTGGATAAATTGATCGGTGCGAGGGCTCGTGGAAACGCTATTGATCCAGGCTTTGCTCTCGTAACCAGCAGAGCAAGCTATGAAATGGTATCTAAAGCAGCTAACGCAGATATGCCGATACTGGCATCTGTATCAGCTCCAACATCGCTAGCTATTGAATTAGCCGAGAAATGTGGATTAACTTTAGTTGGCTTCTCTAGACGCGACAGGCACGTAATATACGCTAACGAACAACGACTAATAAGTGAATTAAAATGAGTGCGAAAAAAATAGATCGATTGGTGAAAATGGTTAATCAAATTTCACTTAATATGCGCTCAAATGGTGAAGAAGATTTCGTGGCTGTGCAAGTCTCAGAACATCTGGAAAAATTTTGGTCGCCACCGATGAAAAATTTAATCAGCGAGCAAATAGACAAAGAGGATTTAGGTCTCACGAGTATCTCTTACAGTGCTGTTAAAAAACTGGCGGCTATCCAAAAGATGAAATAAATGCCCGAAATCACCCTTTGCGAAACATCCATGCTTCTTACATAAGTTATAGCCTTAGGGTTTGTCACATTTAATTAAGTCAAACTCGTATTTTATTCGCCGAATTGCATATCTACTATCGAAGGCTGAACTGTAATTGAGTCTTTGAAACGTTCAGCTTGCAGGATGACCTCAGCAAGTATTGCTGGATTAGACTTTGAAATGTCTATTTTTTCGCCCACATCAAGAGTTAGGTCCATAAGTAATGGCACATCATGAACGACTCTTTTTGGAGGCTCTTGGAAGGCTCCTTTCGTAACAAAATGAATTTTATGATTCTTATAACGAAACGCTCTGAGTTCAGACCCGCTGTAATAGGGTACAAATTCTCTACCACTTGATCTATTAAATTTGAGAGTTTGACTCAGATCAAAGCTATCTGTTGCTGTTTTGGGAGTTTCAAACCCAGCTAGTTTTGCAAAGGTAACAAATAAATCAGTTTGCATGCCTAACTCTTTAGTGATCCCAGATCTAATATCAGGTCCAGTAAATACGGTCATTACTCTCATGCCTCCCTCAAAAGTGGTGGCTTTTCCGTTTCTCAAGGGTTTCGCTGAACCTGCATGATCTCGATATAGAAGCCATGGGCCGTTATCACTTGTAAAAACAACATAAGTAGTGTCGTCAATCTCCAGATCTTTGATCTCTTTTAGAATGCTTCCAACGCTCCAGTCTATCTCTTCTATAACATCACCATAGATTCCCGCTCCACTCTTTCCCTCAAAATCAGTAGATCTAAAAAGGGGTACATGCGGCATACTATGAGCAAGATATAAAAAGAAGGGTTGGTTTTCTCTTACTGATCGCCGAATAAAGTTTATTGACTCGTTTGTATATCGTTGGGTGATAACTTTCTGTTTTGCCGGCCTCTCTAATTCTCTATCTTTGAACACTCCATGGGATTCCCTTCGACTATGTACTAAAGGAACCTGCCAATCAGTGATATTTGGTTGATACACCATTTCCATTATCTTTGGTGTTACTAATGCCCACTTCTCGCCTATTTTTTGAGGCGGGTTAAAGATATTGCCAATATTTATACCATCTACTTCCCAATCCATATCATTGGAGTAGGGAATGCCAAGCCATTCGTCAAATCCATGTCGAGTGGGGTAGTAGGTTCTAGCATCACCTAAATGCCACTTTCCAAACATGCCAGTCGCATAGTTCTCTTGTTGAAAGACTTCGGCGATAGTATTTTCAGAGTGAGGAAGACCCCTTTTACTACCAGGGAAAAATACAGAAATTTGGTTGCCATAAAGTCCAGTACGAACTGGAAGTTTTCCTGTCAGGAGAGCGCCTCGACTGGGGGTGCACACTGGAGCTGAAGAGTAAAAGTTCGTCCAAGTTTGCCCTTTTTCCACCATGGCATCGATGGCGGGTGTTGCAATCAAAGGATTGCCAAAGGGACCAGCATCGGCATAACCCATATCATCAGTGTAAATCAAAATAAAATTAGGTGGCCGATCTTTTTTATTGAGTAGCTGGGCCTGACATAAACTGCAAAGAATCAATAATGCGATAAATGAAATAAGCTTGAGAGGCATTTGCCCTTGATCCTTATATTCTTGGTTTGAAGTTACGTTTTTGATCCACCAAATCCTACCATTTAGGTAGAAGCTCTTCCACAGGTAAAATACGCTCTGAATTTCGATAGATATGCCGCCCATAACAAATTTACGGTACTATTACGGACGAAGCAGAGTGTCGTTTAATTTTTGAATCAAGAGCCTGAATTATGAGTAAGATGACTCACCTCAATAGTGATGGAGAGGCCAATATGGTTGACATTTCTCTTAAAAAAGAGACGAGTCGAAGTGCTCTTGCTGTTTCGCAAGTGATTCTTTCTGAGGCTATTTTAAGAGCAATTAATGATGATAATGTGCCCAAAGGTGATTTGTTTGCCGCAGCTAGGATCGCGGGTATTCAAGCTGCTAAAAGATGTAGTGAGCTGATACCTTTGTGTCATCCATTACCTCTAACCAAAGCGACCATCAAATTTGAGATGTCAGAGAATATATTGTCAATTTCTGCATTATGCAAAACTACTGGGAGAACCGGTGTTGAGATGGAAGCACTCACCGCGGCCTCTATTGCTGCTCTTACGATTTATGATATGTGTAAAGGTATAGACAAGGGTATTGTGATCAAAGATACGCGATTACTGGAAAAAACAGGGGGTAAGTCTGGGCATTGGATCTCTGGTGAGATCGGAGGCAAAACTATTGGTTAAGGTTTTATTTTTTGGTCGATTAGGTGACTTTTCCGAAAATATTGAATTAAAGGTTAATTGCACTGAAATTGAAGCCACACCTAAGAAAATTCGTTCGCTGCTCTCTGAAGATAATGTAAATTTGGGAAAGCAGTTGGCAGCAGCGCAGGTACTTGTCGCAGTAAATAAAGTCATAGTGGGGTGGGATTATCCTATCAACGACGGAGATGAGCTAGCCTTCTTGCCTCCAGTCACAGGGGGTTGATCGTGATATGAAGAGTCATATTCGAGTTGAGTGTGAGAATTTCGACGTAGGGCTGGAATATCAACGTCTTCGATTGTTATGTCATCAGATCGGAGCTGTTGTCACTTTTACTGGGTTAGTTCGTGATTTCGAGAATAGCGAGAGTCAAAAAGTCAGGAGTGATTCATTGAGCGCAATGGATTTGCAGCATTACCCTGGGATGACAGAGGCTCTCATGACTAATATTGCTGAGGAGGCCGCGGTGCGGTGGTCTCTTCTGGGCGTAACTATTATCCATCGGGTTGGAAAGTTATCTCCTAATGACCAAATTGTATTTGTAGGCGTTGCCAGTGAACATCGATCTGAAGCATTTAATGCAGCTGAATTTTTAATGGATTACTTGAAACTCAAGGCGACCTTTTGGAAGCGAGTTATGATTGGAGATCAGTGGCATTGGGTAAGCCCAAAATCAAGTGATGAGGATGCGATGCTTAAATGGGGCAGGCATTGAAGTGAATGTCGACGCGGTTATTTTAGCTGGTGGGCAGTCCAGAAGAATGGGTGCGCCCAACAAGGCATTGGTTTCACTAGCAGGAAAACCTTTGGTGAATCATGTTGCCGACAGGTTGTCATCACAAGTTGATTTGCTATGTTTAAGCGGGAATAAAGAGACTCTGACGAATCTTGGATATCCAATCATTGAAGATCAAGGTGCAAAGTTTTCAGGTCCTCTAGCTGGTCTTTATAGCACCCTCCTGTATCCGAAATTAACGAATGCTGATTATCTCCTCCTAGCTCCTTGCGATGGGCCTTTTATCCCTGTGAACCTTGTCAAAGAGCTCTATGAAGCTGTTGTTCAATTTGATGCTGATGTTGCTGTTGTCAGGTATGAAGGCTTCATTCAGGCTACTTTTTCACTGTGGAACAAGCGTGTGCTAGATGCAGTTAGGCAGGCTCTACTTGTCGACCAGTTAGGAGGATTTAAACCTCTCCTGAAGAGATTAAAGTCTGAGTACTTGGATTGGCCGAAGCAAAAAATAAATCCTTTTTTTAACATCAACACAGAACAAGACTTATCTTATGCAAAGAGTTTGTTATGCCCTTAAATGATGATGATTTTATGCGCTATAGCCGACATTTATTGATGGATGACATTGGTGAGTCAGGACAAGAAAAGCTCATTAATTCGCGAATATTAATTGTTGGTTTGGGAGGATTAGGATGCCCAGTCTCTACCTATTTGGCTGGTGCTGGCGTTGGATTTCTAGCTCTTTGTGATCCTGATCGGGTTGATAAAACGAATTTACAACGACAAGTCCTTTTTCGATCAGAAGATTGTGGTGAATTTAAAGTGAGTTGCGCAAAAGATCGGTTGAAAGCTCTTAATGACAGCGTGAATATCGAAATATATCCAAGGGCTGTGGATACTGAAATTCTAAATTATCACTATGATTTAATCATTGATTGCACGGATAACCTGCCGGCTCGTCATGTATTGAATAAGCAGTGTTCTGAGAACAAAATACCTTTTGTTAGCGCTGCCGCCGTGGGCTGGGAGGGGCAGCTTATTGGCTTTGATTTCAATAATTACTCTAGTCCATGCTTTAATTGTGTAATCAATGGTCAATTGCAAGACCCTGTGATGAATTGCTCTAACTCTGGAGTTGTGGGACCTGTTTTAGGAGTGATTGGAAGTTTACAGGCTACGATCGCTATAAGAATGTTGCTTGGTTATTTTCAACAGCATGGAGAAATGCAGAGATACGATGGTAAGCGCGGCCAGTGGTTAACAATGACATCGATGAGAGACAAGGCATGTATGGTCTGCTCTCATGAACTTTGAGTTAATATTATGGAGAGAAGTGATTTGACAAATCGGCATTCTGTAAGGGTGGCAATACTGACAATTTCTGATACTCGTTGCTTCGATACTGATACCTCTGGGGCGTGGCTTCAACAGGCCGTTGAGAAGGATGGGCACAAGTTAATTGAGCGGCGATTAGTTATTGATGATATTTATCAAATTCGAGCGACTGCATCAAACTGGATTGCTGATAACAATATCGATGTTATTTTGACCACGGGAGGGACAGGTTTTACCGGGCGTGACAGCACTCCTGAAGCATTAGCTCCGATTTTTGATAAGCATATTGAGGGATTTGGCGAGTTGTTTAGGCAGCTTTCTTACTCTGAAATAGGAACGTCAACCGTTCAATCGCGTAGTCTTGCAGGATTAGCCAACCATACAGCTATATTTTGTTTGCCTGGTTCTACAGGGGCTTGTAAGACTGGTTGGGATGGTATTATCCGCGAGCAACTCGATAGCACCTTTGAGCCCTGCAACTTTATTCAACATGTTGTCAAAAAGGATAAATAATGCTGGCCGTTGATGAGGCTGTTGAAGCCTTAATTCAGAAGTCTGTTGTTCGTTGTGACTCTCTTTCAGTTTCGGTGGAGTCGTCTCAGAATTTGGTGAGTGCTCAAGACGTTAGGGCATCATGTAATGTTCCTCCAGCTGATAATAGCGCGATGGATGGATATGCTTTTTCCCTTCAAGATGCGGTTGCTGCAAAATTTAGTTTACCCATAGCTCAAAGAATTACTGCTGGGGCCGAGTCTCCACCTTTGGTTCGTGGAACTGCCGTAAGGATTTTTACAGGCGCAGAAATCCCTTTGGGGGCAGATACTGTCGCAATACAGGAGCTCTGTGAGGAAAAGTTGGGAATGGTTCATCTTGATAGGAACGCAGTAGCAGGTGCGAACATTAGGAAGTGTGGTCAGGACGTCAAGTTTAGCGACGTTATTATTCCTGTCGGTACAAAAATCAAGCCTGCCGAACTGGGATTACTAGCATCGCAAGGTTATACCAATGTTTTAGTCTATCGCCCGATGAAGGTAGGAGTATTATCCACAGGTGATGAGTTGGTAGAGCCCGGCACTAACTTAGGTTTGGGAAAAATTTATAATTCTAACAGCCCAATGCTTGGAGGACTTATTCGCGATCTTGGGATGGAGTTTGTGGATTTGGGTTGTGTTAAAGATAAACCAAGTGAGACCAAAGATGCATTACTCAAAGCTTGTGATGAAGTTGATGTGATTTTGACAGCTGGAGGAGTTTCTGTTGGAGAAGAAGATCATGTTCGATCTGCTGTCGATGAACTGGGAGAAATAGAATTCTGGAAGGTCGCTATCAAGCCCGGAAAACCAATCGCGTTTGGTCATGTTCAAGGGGTTCCTCTTGTCGGATTACCTGGAAATCCTGCATCAGTTTTTGTTACATTTGTGATACTTGCTAGACCCTTTTTAATGGGTTGCCAAGGGGCTAAAAAGCTTAAAACACCAGTAGTTCAGGCCAAGGCCCTGTTTAATCGAGCCGGGGAATCAAGAGAGGTTTATTTAAGGGGGCGTTTAGTTGCTGATTGCAAGACTCTTGGCGTAGAGATACATCCCAATCAAAGCAGTGGCGTGCTTTCATCTGTGTCTTGGGGAGATGTTCTAGTGAAACAAAAAATTCATCGAGATATCAGCTTTAACGATCTTTTAGATGTGATAGTCTACTAACTCCTGTCATTCCGGTACTGCTGTCACTATGGATCGCGATAATCAATTAAAAGAGGCTCCTTCATCTTTAGTAGACCCATTTGGGAGAACGATTGATTATTTGCGTTTGTCTGTCACTGATCGCTGTAATCTACGATGTACTTATTGCATGGCTGAGGATATGACTTTTCTTCCTCGCCAACAAATCCTATCTCTGGAGGAGTTGCGAGATCTCGCATTAGCCTTCGTAGAGCTGGGGATCAAAAAGATTCGTCTTACAGGTGGAGAGCCTCTAGTTCGGAGAGACATTATCAAGTTGGTGCGCTCTATTTCCAATATAAATGGCCTTGAAGAGATAACGATGACTACAAATGGCATGCTTCTCCCGAAGATGGCTCAGCAACTTAGGCAAGCCGGTCTGGCTCGCTTGAATATCAGTGTAGATAGTTTAAAACCAACCAAATTTAGAGAGATGACTCGCAATGGTGACTTGAGCTTATGGTACGAAGGAATTGTTGCTGCCAAAAAAGCAAATTTCACGAAAATAAAGCTTAATGCAGTTGTCCTAGCTGGCTTTAATGATGATGAAGTAATTGATTTAGCGCATTTTGCAGTCAGCAATGAGATGGATATTTCATTTATTGAGGAAATGCCACTTGGATCGATGTCAACGCATGATCGTTCAAAAACACAAGTTAGCAGTGCAAATATCCGAGAAAAATTAGAGACTAAGTTTCATCTTATCGATAGTGTTGAGACCACTGGAGGGCCATCCCGTTATTCAAATGTTGCAGGTTCTACTAGTAAGATTGGTTTCATATCTCCTATGTCAAACAATTTCTGTGAGTCGTGTAATAGGGTGCGAATGACTGCTGAGGGGCGATTACTCCTTTGCTTAGGAAATGAGCACAGCGCAGATCTGCGCTCAGTGATGAGAAGCCACCCAGGCGATCAAGATTTGCTCAAAAATGAAATTTCAAAGGCTCTGAAGAGCAAACCTGAAAGACATTACTTTGATCCTAATAAAATCGATATAGTTAGATTTATGAATATGACCGGCGGATAAAAAAATACTATATTTTTAATTTTAAAACAGTGGTTTGAAAAATTATTTTAATGTAATTTATATTTTTAGGAAAGCTTATGAGTGAGTTTCTTTTTAGTACTGTTTCCGATGTAATCATGGGTCCGGATACATCCGAGAGCCTTGGGAATGTTGCTAGCAGTTTGGGAATTAGTCGAGCGCTTGTCGTTACTGATGATGGAATTATTCGGCATGGATTACTGGATATAGCACTACAAAGTCTCCAAAAACTTAAAATCCAATATCATGTCTATAGTGATGTAGTCGCTGATCCTCCGGAAGAAATTGTTCTAGACGCTGTCGCTATTGCTCAATCATTTAAATGTGATGGCGTTATTGGTTTTGGCGGCGGAAGTTCAATGGATGTTGCTAAATTGTTGTCGGTGTTAATTAAAGGTTGCCAGCCACTTTCTGAAATATATGGTGTTGATAAAATCTCAGGAGATCGAATCCCGCTCATACAAGTTCCAACGACTGCTGGAACAGGTTCTGAGGCTACTATGGTCTCTATCATTACTACGGGAAAAACCACAAAGGCAGGAGTTGTTAGTCGAGTTCTCCTAGCAGATAAAATCATCCTAGATCCCACTTTAACGTTGGGTCTTCCTCCTCACGTGACATCAGCTACAGGTATTGATGCTATGGTGCATGCTATCGAAGCTTTTACATCGAAACGACTAAAGAATCCACTATCGGATTTACTTGCTAAAGAGGCATTACGCCTGCTGTCCAGCAATATTGTCAAGGCTGTGAAACAAGGTGATGATGTTGAGGCGCGTGGTGCTATGTTGTTGGGATCAATGCTTGCGGGTCAGGCTTTTGCTAATGCGCCGGTAGCTGCTGTCCATGCTTTAGCCTATCCATTGGGTGGTAACTATCATATTCCCCACGGGTTAACTAATGCGCTGGTCCTTCCACATGTTTTACGGTTTAATGCCCGATGCGCGTCTGAGCTATATGCTGAGTTAGCGCCGCTCATAATGCCGGACGTTTTGTTGCCAAATGATTCTATTAAAATTACTGAAATGTTGGCTGACTACTTTCTTAACTTGGCAAAGGATTTAGGCCTGCAAACCACACTACGTCAGATGAATATTCCTGAATCTGATCTCCAGATGCTGGCTGAGCAATCGATGCTGCAGCAACGTTTATTAATCAATAACCCTCGCGAGGTGAGTCTTGATGACTCTCTACAAATCTATCGCCAAGCCTTCTAAGTGTTCAGGAGAAAAATAAATGAGTGATGACCAAAGGATGGATTATGGCTACTTCTGTGATATTAGCACGCGCTGGTTAGATAATGATATCTATGGGCATGTGAATAATGTGGTCTACTACAGCTATTTTGACTCAATTGCTAATAAGTACCTCATTGAGCAGGGAGGATTAGATATACATACAGCGAGTATTACTGGATTTGTAGTTGCTTCTAACTGTCAGTATAAGTCTCCTATTTCCTATCCAGATGATATTAATGCTGGTATGAGGGTAAATCGCCTTGGCAATAGCTCGGTAGAATATGGAATTGCCATTTTTAAAAAAAGAGATGCGATTGCTTCTGCAATGGGAACGTTTACTCACGTTTTTGTTGATCGTGAGACTCATACCTCAGTAACTATTCCTGAGCAATTGAGACTAGCTCTTCAAAAAATTATGGTTAAGACTAGCGAATAGGTATAAGAGTTTAAAGTGAATTTTAAAAATAAGGTAATTGTTGTTACAGGCGGTGCTAACGGGATAGGGCGATCTTTATGTGAGCATTTTGCTCGAGCGAAAGCAAAAGTTGTTGTAATGGATATTGAGTTGGATAGAGCTCGAGAGGTAGCTTCCACTATAGGAGGGCTTGGTGTAGGCGGGGACGTCAGTGTGGAGTCTGATATCAAACATGCTGTACTTGAAACCGAGAGAGTGTTGGGACCTATTGATATTTTTGTTTCAAATGCAGGTGTTGCTTTTGGAGATGGACCCGGCTGGATGGCAGCATCTGCATCTAATGAATCGTGGGAACTCAGTTGGGGCGTTAATGTGATGGCACATGTTTATGCAGCAAGAGAGCTTGTGCCTAAAATGATTCGCCGTGGAGGCGGTTCTCTGGTTAATATTGCATCTGGCGCGTCGTTGCTTTGCCAGATCGGAGATGCAGCTTACTCGGCGACAAAGTCAGCGGCTCTGGGATTTGCAGAGTCACTGGCCATAACCCATGCTGATGATAATATTAAAGTCTCTGTAGTTTGTCCTCTATATGTGTCAACGCGAATGACCGAAGGTGGTAGAGGTGTTAGTGGCGGTGATAATGTAATGTCAGCCGACTCGGCAGCTGAAGCAATTATTCAGGGTATTTTAGATAACAAATTCTTAATTTTGCCGCACAAAGAGTTGGATACTTATACGCAGCGTAAATACTCCGATTACGACAGATGGCTAAAGGGTATGCGCGGGCTAAGAGCAGAAATGGTTGAGCAAAATCCCGACTGCGATTATCAACGATAAGCTATGAACAAATATAATTACTTTTGCAATCTATCACGCTTGAGGTCGAAATTGTTGGTAGTAATGTCTGCCGTTTGGATTTCCTCAGCAGTAGCAATTGATTTTCAAGACTATGATGATGATGTCGCTGCGTTATTAAGAGAGTACCAGAGTCAATCAGATGCTATGGGTTCTTATAATCCCTCTGTTCTTTCATTTAATGAGACGGATGATTCCAATACTCTCGTGGATTTTGAAAAGGGTTTGATATTGGTCGCCGCCACAACACCTGAGATGCTCAGGCAATCAATCATCGATGTGTTATTAACGCAAATAGATCCCTCAGTTATTGATGCAAAAACTGCGCAGGATTTTGGCTTGATAAATGAAAAAACAAATCGTCCTTTTTTTTGGGGTCAAGTTTTAGATAATAAGGGTAACCCAATGGATTCTTGGCGCCCAGCTGCAAACTTTGCAGATTTTCTTTTAAGGGATAGAGTTTTTGATGATGGCCGGTTTAGAGTGTCGATTACTATGGTCGAGACTCACAAAGAAATTGCAGGTGGTAAATATGTTAAATATGCAAAAGCCGCCAGTGCTGAGCATAATGTATCAGTTCCCTTGATGATGGCGATTATGGAGACAGAAAGCTCGTTTAATCCTCTTGCTCGGTCAAGGTCAAATGCATTAGGCCTCATGCAAATCAAGGCTAATACTGCAGGAAGGGACTACTTTAATCTTATCAAGGGATATAAACATACTCCTTCTAGAAGCTATTTATATACTCCTAAAAATAATATTGAAGTAGCTGCGGGTTACCTAAGTATTTTGTCCAATAGATATCTCAAAGGGATACGCGACCCTAGTAAGCTGGAGTATGCAGTTATCTCAAGTTATAACGGCGGTGCAGGGAACCTTTGGAAGAGCTTGGATAAAAACGGGAACAAAACTAAAGCTATCGCGCGGATAAATAGGATGTCTACAAAAGATTTTTACTGGTTTCTTACTAATCGTCATATTCGTGAAGAAACTAGGAACTATGTAAAAAAAGTAAGTAATAAAAAATCTAAGTATCTGAATCTGTAGCATAGGTTACGCTATCTGACTTTTGGTTGCCTTGAAAGTCGAATAAGAGCATTTATTATATGACTGACGCCTCTTCACAACATGGCCGCCTGCAGCGCAGATCAGCACCCGGCGGACAACAAATTACAACTTTTCGTCAAGTCCTTGGTCGTCATGGCGGAGCAATGGCTGCAATTGCTCTGGCATGCTTTTTT